>Ga0315279_10006631_pt1 | contig 14569 bp, 10 predicted proteins | sample YL17G06_20_MG_FD_203694 | JGI IMG/M metagenome (GOLD analysis project Ga0315279, IMG submission 203694) | Sediment microbial communities from Yellowstone Lake, YNP, Wyoming, USA - YL17G06_20 | ecosystem: Environmental > Aquatic > Freshwater > Lake > Sediment | place: USA: Wyoming | collected... | reverse complement strand
GCATAGAATGCTTGAAAAGTGTGGTTCATTTCGAAAAAAAGAAAGCCAGACATCCGGTTAGGCTTAGGTGAATAGTTGTCCGTGGAAATCCAGGCTAACCGGCCGCTGCTCACTGCGCATCCTTCCCCAAGAACAGCCGCCTTGCGAAGCCAAAGAGACGGCCGATGAAACCCTTCTTCCGGTAGAGGGCGGCGTAGTACGCCGTTCGGCGGGCTTCCTCCGCACGTCGACCAGTCTCGATCTGCTGCGGCGACCACTTGAGCGCCCACACGATCTCACCACGATGTATGAGGTAGTGCGACTTGCACGCCTGCTGCCAGTTGCCTATCGATGGGCGCATTGTGGGACCTTCAGCCGTCTCCTCGACGGACCATTCGGTCGGGCCGAGCGGCGTCTTCACTGTAGTACCGCAGCCACAGGCGCATAGATGCATGGCGATGTCGAACTCCTCAGAAACGTACAGGACCCCGGGCTCGAGCACCGCCGGCATGTATTGAACGCGCTGCAGCCGGATCCTCTTCGGATCCTGAAACGAGCCGACGGTCTTCATATCGCCAATGTCGAAGAGAACGCTGTAATACGGCACCTCCTCCAGATAGAACCCGCGCGACTGCTTGAACCTGATCACTGCCAAGCAGGCATTGAGCGCGTTGAGCTCGCTGATTTGGATGTTGCTTCTATAGAGGTCGTCAGGGCTGTCGGAGAGCTCTGCAAGTTGCATGTCTTTGACCTTTTGACCGTCCGACGATGAGTAGTATGTCGTCCGCAACGTTCCGGTGAGAGCCGAGCCCTGACGCCTCAGACCCATTCCGACGTCTATGAAAGGTATTCCCCGCGCAAGCAGCAGATCGAACACGCCGGCCCGCGAGGATCCCCGATCCACACATACGAATGCGAATGTGACGCCGTCGAGATCCTCAGTGCAGGATGCATCGATGAACTTCGGTGCGGCGGTCAGGCCTTTTCGAAAGCTATCGTAGCGAAGTCTGTAGACTTCCGCCTTCGGTTTGCCAAATTCTCCCACGTCAAGCCTTCCGGGCGACCGGAAGGCGTTGTGGACGTGGTAAGGGTCCAGGTCGAATAGCCGTATTTCGCGTACGGGAGTCTTCACGAGGAGGTCCAGGAGATAGGAGCCTGTACCGCCAAGGCCGATTACCGCGATCACGTCATCTTTGAAGAGTGCGGACAGGTCCGATATCCCTGCTCGGCTGGTCAGCGTGTCATGGAACGTGAACACGGAATCCTCTGCATGGTCCTCCACGGTTCGGAACGTGTAGGGAGTCGCGCCATAGCGTTCCACGGCCGGCCCAGAAATGATCGCTACGTAGCTTTCTATCTTGTCAAAGAAATCCGCGAACTTCTGCTCGACCCTCGGCTTGTTGGAGAATGATCTCTGGACCACCACGTCAGCGCTTGCTTCACTCATGGGGAGCTGAGTGGCACTGCCCCCAAGGTTCGGGATGGGCTTGCCATCGAGGCCGAAGGGAACCGATCCCGCGAAGTAGACCTGATGGTCGTCCTGAGTAACGTGCTCTTGGTCTACGAACACGAGTTTTGAGACGAGCGCGCCGGTCTGAAGCGCGCCCTTGTCGTCTAGATATGGGATGTCACGAACGACAAGGTATGCGGCGTCGAACGACACCGCATACCCCTTTTCTACCAGGCGTTTGATGTCATCGTTATGACTGACCAGTTGGCGTAACACTGAACACCATTCCTTCTTTGACCCTGACTGAGCCACCCGGGGGCAGGACACCCTCAGGCCTGTGCCCATGACCCCGCTTGTACTTCACAGAGTAGGTGATCTCAGGGTGCAGCGCGTAGTCTGGCACATCGAGAGTCACTACCTCTGCGTAGGTGATCTCTGCCTTCGTCCACTCGTGCGAAGTCCCATTTACGATGATGGTTACTGCCTTCATCACATGAACCATTGCCTTCCTCCTTCTTTCGAACGGCTACCGCTGGTCACGCGGCGGAAACGGATCGTTGCCGGGAGCGATGGTGTTCTTGTCTCTGAACCGACCGTCACGCCCCTGAATGGTCAGCTCGCCTCCGCCGGCGTTCTTCAGATTTTCGCGAGCGGCTCGAACAGCCTCACCCTGTGTCGGGTAGATGCGCTCGGCCCGCTCCGCGCCCACGCGCATATTGGCCCAGCCCGTTCCTGACCTGTGCACTAGTCGATCCTGCGGTTTGCTCATGCTACCTCCTTGAACGCCGGCGCCATTGCCTGCGGAATATCAAGCATGGAACCAGTATATAGTTGTTTATGATATTTGTCAATAAACACATCGTAAGATATATGAATTTTTCTCTTGCAGAAGTTACTCTGGTGTAGTAATATTATTCCATAAGATACAGGAATCATACATGGAGGAAGGTGACCAATGGCAGTCAGCGACATTGGCAATAACGTTCGACGACATATGAAAATACGTGGTCTAACTGTTCCTGTGCTGGCGAAGAAGGGCGGCATAGGTACTGCAACCCTGTCGAACGTCTTGAACGGCAAATCCGAGCCGAAGTCCTCCACCTTGATCGGTCTGGCGACGGCACTTGGTGTGCCGGTGGTCGACCTGGTCGCCGATTCTCCTAAGCTTAAATCACTTCGATTCAGGACTGCCAAGACTCTGAGCGGCAGGGAAAAGGCGGAAAGGGACGAGCTCAGGCACGACACCGCGCTATGGTTGGCGAACTATGCCTTTCTTGAGAGTCAACTCGGCGAGTCTCAGGCATTCCTCCTTGGGGAAGTGGACGAAAACGACCCGGAGAAGGCGGCCATTCGTGTCAGGCAAGTGCTCGGTATTTCTCCATCAGCAATCTCTGATCTTCCTCAGCTAATGGAACAGGCCGGCATCAAGCTGAGAATCCATAGGTTTGGCTTCACGAGGACCTTTGGCCTATCCGTGGCCGCGAACGATGGCGGGCCCGCAATCGTAGTGAACTCGGAGCAAAGGATCTCGGTCGAGCGGCAGCTCTTCAGCGTTGCGCATGAGCTCGGTCACCTTGTGCTTCACAAGGGCTCGTACGACGAAAGCAAGGTTGATGAGAACCAAGAAGAGGAGCATGAGGCGAACCTCTTTGCAGGGCACTTCTTGGTACCCGACGGAGCCTTAGACAAGGCATGGAAGGAGTCCAAGGGACTCCACTGGGTGGACAGCGTCCTTCTCATGAAAAAGCAGTTCAAGGTGAGCTACATGACCGTGCTTGTAAGGCTCACTCAGCTCTTGGCTAGGCCGGACATCGGAGCCCTGATCGCTCGGTTCAGGAAGGAATATGCAGAGATCTATGGCCAGCAGCTGAAGGGGCACAGCGAGCCAGACTCCATCATGGGTCCCGTCGCAGATGCTGATCCCAAACACCTGGACCAAACCGACCTCGTGGAGGACCGGTTTGCCAGGCTTGTTCGGCAGGCATACGAAAAGGAGATCATCTCAATTGGGCGAGCCGGCGAAATGCTGGGGCTCTCCCTGGAAGAGATGCGCTCCTTGGCAAGGGCTTGGCAGGAGGTGTAGCCGCTTTGCCTGCCATCCCGCGAAAGGCGGCGATATGCGATGCAAACGTACTCATCGATTTCGTCAAAGCGGACGAAGCCATCTTGGCGATGCTTGCCAGCTACTGGGAAAGCGTCTTCGTCCCTGACGTAGTCCTCTCAGAAGTGCGGCAACTCAGCGCGGATCGGGCTGGGAAGCTCGGGCTGACGATCATCGAGACACCCCTCGGGCTCCCGGAGGTCCCCGGACTCTCGTATCAGGATCGGGCATGTCTGCATTTCGCGGTCAAGGAAGGCTGGGTGTGCATTGCAAACGACCGACGCCTGCGCAATGAATGTCAGAAGTGCGGCGTCGAAACCGTATGGGGACTGGAGACGCTGTTGCTCCTCGTTGGCTCAAGAGCGCTTGCCGAGCCTCGAGCGAGACGCGTGGCATTGAAGATCCATGCCGAGAATCCCCAAATCACGAAGAAGGTGCTGGACGACTTTCTCCAGGAGCTGGGCCAGAGGGCAGGGCCGCGCAAACAGCCGTGAATCAAAACATACCCTCACCGTCCTGAGTGCCTTTTCGTTTCTTTGGTGCCCAGGTCGTCTATATATTCAATCTATTTCGGATACACAATACTAGACAGGTTTGCTATGGAGAAGGGCGTGCTTCGCCCGAGGGCAAAGGAGCCGTGCCCCCATGAGCGCGGCTTTCGCTAGCCCTCTTTGAGATCAGTCAGTGCGCGCTGTGCCAACTCGTAAGGCTCCATTTCCATCATTGCACCTCCGATTCGCTCGAGCGAATCTATTTTGCTTCTAAGCCGCTTCCCAATTTGCCTGTTGTTGCACGCCCTGTCAAACAGACTTTCGCCACCGGACAATCCACGCACTTGGGTAGGTCGCGAACGCAAATCTTCGCCGCCAAATCCAGAATGGCCCAATTCAGATCCTGTGGCGTCCTGCATTTGACCACCTTGCCGGCCAACTCCTGCAAGTACGGATCATAGCGGATATCGACAAGATGCCTCGGCCCATACACACGCTCGAGCACACGCGACATATTCCCGTCAAGCAGCGGTCTCGGTCGCCCAAAGTGAAAGAGCTCAATCGAGTTCGCTATATATTGCCCAACGCCAGGCAATTCCTCTATTTCTTTACGGCTCTTCGGAAACCGACCGTTTCTAGCGGCCATTATCGTGGCAAGCTTCCGTATTGCTACCGCTCTTCGTCTCCAAAGTCCAATCGGGCGAAGGAATTGGCCGAGTTGGCGGTCATTTGCCTGAGCAAGCCGCACCCACGTCGGAAACCGTTGGACGAATATCGGAAAGAACTGCGCGACCGTCTCAGCACGAGTTCGCTGCAGAAGCATCTCTGCAACTATCCGAACATATCCGCTGGCGCCGCTCTTTCTCCACGGAAAAGTACGGCCGTTCCGGGCAAACCACAGCAACAACGGCCCTCTGAAGTTCGAAAAACTCGGGCGCAATCCGCTTGAGAGTACCCAAGCGCGTCTGTTTGAACCGCTACTCACTAGCAGACGCAAAGGCCGATCATCACGACCCCTGTTACATCAACCGGAAGGCAAACAATAGATGCCGTCGCTTCGCTCCTCGGCTAGGCCAAGCGATTCGAGTTCACCCATCAGGTTCTTGATAGGCAATTTCGCAGTGTCGATCCCCGAGACCTCGGACAGCTCTTTCATAGTTGCTTTGTTGGTCTCGGTCAACATAGACCACAGAAGATAGACCGGGAAGTTTAGAGTCCGAATGACTTGACCGGGAGAATGACGGTTGTAGAGAATAGCTTCGAATCGCCCCAAACCCGCGATTTCTGCCTCGCGCCCTACAAGTCCCAACATTTGGGCAATTGCTTTGACACGCTCAGAATCCGGTCCGTTGCCATGCATGATCTTGGTGGCCATCGATGCTGATATCTCGGCGGGGAAATCCGTAGGATACTGGGATGACAGCAGGGTTCCCACACCGTACGCACGGCATTCCCTTGCAAGCCTAAGCATGAAGTCTGACGCCATCACCCGGTGTGCTTCATCGAAGACGAGAAGCTGCCTTACGTCGCCTGAGTGGGGCTGCGTGTTGTAGTAGGAATGAGCTGACAGGACGATCAATTGCGCAAGGGCGTTTTTGATCTCATCACTTGGAATCTGGCTGAGATCTAGTATGTATGATTTGCCCACCAATGTCTGAAACGACCGACTTCGAAATTCCTCCTGAAAAAGATTCAGCGTAAAGAGCGGGTCAAGGCGGCTATAGGCCGAGGGGTACGTTTCCTCCAGAATTCTACCAACTACTGATAGATCCGGAAATCGAAATTCGTTTGAAAACGGGATTGTGCCGGTCGTCGGAACTCCTAGTTCGTCAAATGCTTCGATAATCGCCTTCTTCACAGCCGTTTGCTGCTGCACTCCCAACCCGTAGGTACTTCTGAGCACAGAAGTGACACCGGCTATATAATGGCCGCACTGGAGAAAGAGCTCATCGGTTTCCTTGTGACGAATTGGATAGGGTATCAAGGGATTGTATGGCAAGCCAGAGAAATTGACGTATACTCTTTGAAGCCCTGCCAATTCGCAAAATCTTTGGTCGCCGGCAAAATCATTCTTGAAGTCGAGAAGGAAGACATTCTTTTTTTGCTCTCGGAATTTGCAGACCAGATACTTCAGGAACTGGGTCTTTCCTGTGCCAGAGGACCCACTGATCATGATGTTTAGGTTATCTAGAGGATCGGATGTCGATTGTGGATCAAGAATTACTCTATGACGGGCGTTGTCTACGCCTACGAGTATTCCCCTTAAGGGACCTGAGCCCTCTTTGCCACGCGTGTCTGCGGTTTCGTCCGTCGGCGTCGACGCCTGCGGATATGCGTCCACGGGAGGTATTTCGGCGGCCGGAACTTCGATCGAAGGCACACCGGTCACTGCTGTATCTTCAGCAACACCGAGGGTCTTCAAGAGTTCCTCTCGGATCTTTCTTACCTGCGGAGTCTCAGCCACTTCTGGCCAATGACTCCTCGTTAAGCGAACCCATATGCCGTCCCCCAAAAGCCTTTGCTCCGCTACACCTGATAGGTCACCCTCGGTTGAGACGACAACGCCCTTCCGAAGGCTCTCTGCGTATTCGTATGAACCATCAAGTATTGCCTGGTATATTCGCCGCTCGCTTTCTATCCATCCGCCAATGTCTTCGGCTCTGCTAGGACTCGTGATCCGAAGCCCGAACCTAACTAATTCTAGAATCGCCAGCCTTTCGGGCGTTCCCCCGTCTCGCAGGCTGGTCCTCACTAGGTCCCGAAATTCGCCTTCCGTAGCGCGAGCTTGATCAAGCGCTTCCCTCGCTCTGGCAGCGCTGAATGTTCCAGTAACGAACTTCGATTCAACGCCCCAGGCGCTAATCCTTATCGCCCTCGAGTCCCTTGGCGCGAAGGCAACACTGACGGCAAGAAGATCCGCGCGTAGGCTTGCAAGGTCTCCGTTCTTTCCGAAGAAAGACGAGAAAGCGTCTACAGGCAACAAGAATCCAATTGAACCTGAACGTTCCGATAGCGGAGCGTCATGATTGCTTCCCGTCCCGATCATTAGCCTAACGGCGCCAACAAGCCCTACCACGCCCAACGCATGGCGCCCCGACCTAAGCGCTTCGCCGCCGATCGCGATCCCGATTTTCCCTAACTCGCTTATGAAGGCTTTGGCGACGTCTTTTCCTCCGAAAAAGCCATTGACCGCAACTTGGAAACCTTTTGAAATCATCGAAAGCACAAAGAATGACTTCGCTTGCCCTGCCAAGTCATATCTGTAGTCCCAAAGAGCCCGTTTCTCAAGATCGCGGTCTATACCATCCCGTACATACTTCACCATGATGGCCGGATCAACGGAATAGCCCGGAACAACGACCCAAGATGCACCGAGCTTGACTGGAAGATCTACAGAAGCGACTGCCGCGAGCCCACTTCCGAACGATCTCGATGTCTCGCCCAGCACTTTCCGATACGCGCCACCAAGCCCTCCCTCATCCGGGCCAGTTTGGTCGATTTCGCAAGTGATGCTCTTAGGCACTTGCGACTGCCCCTCTGTTAGCCATTGCAGTGGAACACAAAAGACAGAACTGCTGCCAGTTCCTCTTGGCATCGAGCAATTTGTCTCGCTTGATATGAACGACCTTTTCGCGGAAGGTGGAAGCAGATAGATGTCAGGGAAAGTCGCTTCTAGCAAGTCTCTGTCTTTTTCGTACTTGTAGACCTGAAGCGGAGGATCCGCCCATCGGGCATGAACCTCCTGCTCCAGTGCCTCCTCAAGGTAGAGCCTTATCCCGCCTGGGAGTTGGCTCGACATACCTCCCTCGGCATGGAGGATGCTGTCGACGCTTTCTACAACATCTGCCGAAGAGTATCCCCGGCGGACACGCATTCCCACAGAACGACGCGAAGGAAAACTTCGTATGTAGCTAGTCACGACCGCAGCTGCCAAACCGCCAGCAGCACCCTCTGCCAAGTCCACTCGCAAGCCAAGGAATTGCCTCAAGCAAGCCCCGATCTTGAGCATCCCGCCGCCTTCTTCAACAGCTGCGATCGACGACCCATAGGTCTTTAGCGCCACATGCCAGCCGGGATCAGAAGTCGCCGCGACATATGCAGGTTCCAATTGTCGATCGTCGGAAGACAATGACGCAAACCAGCGGAACGACTGCACTTTGCCCAACAAGGTTGTGAGGTGTCTGAACATCTTCCCACTTCTACCCTTGTCTCGCTGCAACCTATGGGCGCGGTCTAGTAGCGCTTTCTGAACCATGAATCTCTTTCCCAAGATTAATGGGTGCCAGGGACCGATCAAGAAGAAACAACCGCTCCGCGGTGTGTCATCCCAGTGAACCACGCAGTCAAGATGTAACAGAACGAACAATTCGCTCCACTCGAGCGTGCCCCTCGAGGTCTCCGCAAAAGCTAGGATATTGCCGTAGGCTTCTAGGTAGCTCGCGAGGATCTGCTCAGTCCAATCGCTGCGTGCTTCCACGAACGTCGGATGGCTTGCATAGACAGGGTGGTCACTTGCAGATTCGCCGACATCCAAGTTATGTTTCAGTTCAGAAACAGCCTTCTGACGCGCCCTGGTGTAAGACTCTAGCAGCTCCATCGCTCTCGGGGACAGCGTTGCGGTCGCGAGTCCACCTATCGCCTGCTCGCCTATTTGAAGAAAAAGGCTCCCCAAAGGCCGCGGTTCCGTCTCGACGGGCTGCAACAGATTCGCCAAGACCGGGCGCCAGCCATGCTCCACGCTGACCGCTTCCGCAATAGTCGTGCGGCGCCGCGCGGCCGCGTCGACTCCGCCCAGCGCTGGATAGGCATCCCTTCGATTGCCCTCGAAAAGCTGAATTAGCTCCTCCAGCCGCTTGTCCCGGGTGCCGCATAGCACGACCCGCAGCTCGTCTTCTACGGTAAACTCCCCCTTTTCAAGATCAGATGCCTCCAAGGATACAACAGCGCTCAAACCCGCTATCTCGGCGGTAACGACAGCCCTGCCGCGAGCGTCCCCGGCAACATCAACCTTATGCGTCGTACGCTGTATTCCGTCAGCGACCTGTTCGAGTTCGAGATCTTCCTCGTCTTCGTCCTTCAGCGTAGCCTGCAATCCTTCCGCGCCAAAAATCAGGACATCAACGGGTTCTTCTACCAGCAGCTTTCGGTCCGGAGGCTCGGTATCCCGTACAGGATGCGCGTCAAACGCCTCAAAGTTTGGAGAGATCAAAAGAAAAGCGGGGCGGTCTGATCCGCAGAGCTCCATCTTCAACTTCTCGTCGACCAGCTGCTCGTCGCCCGAGACGATCTCTACTCGGAGGGGAAGACTTCCACCTTGGCGCTTGGAACAATCCGCAGTCTTGAAACTAATCGACACGAATCCTTCGCGCGACTCAAGGAGGCTCTTTCCCAGCACCTTTTTTCGACTTACGACACGCGCGAAGCAGCTCCCAGAGCCAAACTCGCGCTCAGGTATTTTGAAGCTGATGGCTACTGTGACTTCCTCGCCAACAAAGCTCGCGAGGCGCTTGCCGTTCCTCGATACAAAGCCGCGACTGCACGTTACTTTGTAGCTGCATTCGGACCTCTCTCTTTCTCTTACCTCGAAGATGTCCGCAAGCCGATCCGCCGTTAGGGAATTCCATGTGTCAGCTTTGGCTGGATCGTTTCCCCAACAACCGAAAAACGAAAGGAGACCCAAGTCCAGAGATGCGGTACTTCCAACCGCATCGAGAAACTTTTCGAGACATATCGCCATGGCCTCTTCATCCGCCGGAAATAGCTCGGCAATCGTCTCCAGAGCCTGTCTCCTGATTTCATTCTCTTCTTGGCAACGGGCAACAATGAGGTTCGAAAGACGCACAGATTCCTTAATCAAGGTCTTTGCCGGAACAATTATCGCGGAAGGCTTGGCAACCCCCGAATGGAAAAGCATCTTATGCCTGACGTTATCCAGGCCCTCGATTTTTCTCGGATCGAACTTCCCAAGAATATCTTCCAGTAGGATTTCTGACCGTCTGGGCGAGGAGCGGGTTGACTCAAGAACGCCCGACCTTACGAAGTCTTTGAGCCATTCTTGATCTCTTTTATCATCCGTCCAAGCGCCTGCAAAGGCATCCAGAACTGGACCGTCAAATCGGTAGCGCTCGTTTCCACTGTCGATCCATGGCCATTCTTCAGAGAAACTTATCGACCGAATCGCGCCCCCAGAGCCGCGTACGGAGTCTTGTATATTTGTAAGCTGCCCAGGGCAAGCTACTGCCACGAAGGACCCTATGCGCTTGCTCGTAAGTCCAACCGCGCGGATAAGGCGGCCGCGCTCGTCGGGCACCTCCTCGCTACCGACGATAAGGAAGGACGGCATTCCCTTCTGCAGCAGATAGCCGTGCATTTCGCGCGCTATACGTTGTGTTAAGCCTGGTACTAACAGCCGGCAGTCTCGTTCCGTTCCGGATTCGGTGCGAATCTGCGTTTCAATCAAGCTCGCCAAGATTCTAGAAGTTGCCAGCATTTTTCGCTCCTGAATCGATCATGAGCCAAACGGACAAGTAACAGATACGCTGCCTCCAGCATCTGGACTACCGGATAGCAGACCCAAATCCTGAAGTTCATTCATCAATTGCGGTCTCGCGTCCGCCGCCATTGAGAAATCAACGCCGTAGTCTGCGAAGTGCTCCTCGATATCTTCCAAAACGAGAATTCCTGAGCCTCCATGCGCCCGCCTCAGTCGCTTCGCAGACGTCGCAAGATAGGTAACCGCCTTAAGAAGCAGCGGACCCGGGAATACACGGAAGCCGCGTTTATCGCCCCGGCCCTCTGGCACGAGAAGGTGTCCGCTCATCTCCTCGGGCGGTTCAGCTCTATACAAGACTCGCAAAAACTCGTCTATATTTTTCCCTTGTCCACGGGATAGGGGGTCACGCCAAGCGGCAAAACCCTCGCCCTCCCTGACTAGGAATGTCTGAATAGTTTCTCCAATGGCTACACTTCTAAATCTTTCAGAACTGCGAATATCGGCGACTGCACCTTTAGCTAACAAAAGCAAGCTCTCAATCGCGAGAAACTTGGTACCCCCACCCTCAACACAAAGGGCCTTTCCGCTTAACTCGTGTGGTCTCACTTCTTCCAGACACCTGACAAGGATATCTAGCTCCACACGAGCCTTCATGTATCGCTCTGTGTGCTCAAAGACTTCGCGCGTAGCGGTTAGAGTCGGATGTAGTAGACCACGGTTGCGCTTTCCTAAGGCATCCATGATGACGGCCTGTGAGGGTACTTCAGAGCCATCCATTGCTCGCACCATCCATTCGTGTATCAAGCGAGTAATACGCATTTGTGCGAGCATCCAGATCGGCAAGGAAAACCTCAGAAATGTCATGATTACCGGAATCCACTGCATACGGGCCAATTCCGAATCCAGCGAACAAAGCGCCAAAAGATCTTGCACAATCCGATCCGCCAGCTGATCTTTCAGTCCCTTCATTACAGGATCGCGCCTTGTGCGCTCTGCGTCCAATTCTTCACTCTCTTTGGTTTTTTCGACTACTCTTGCCTCGGCAGCGCCTCTGTCGATCTGAAAGCTTTCATACCCCAGGGTGGCTGCCAACAGCTCGACGCGATGAAGATCTTTTGAAAAACAAGACTTCTGGCCTACAAGCGCGTTGATGACCTGTGACGCTATTTCTCTCTGTTCTGTCAACGCAACGCCACTATCATATCCTTTGTACCAAAGATGTTGGGCGATTGGTCCTGCAAGCAAAAAGTTATAGATCACGCGCTCACGCTTTTTGCCCAGCCAGGCGTACTTCGCTAGCTGTGGGTAGGCCGGTGCATAGAAGGAAGTCCCGGAATGGCCCTTCAATTTCTGCCGACCTCGCATGGCGTGAAGAACTATCCGTTCCGTCTCTGGGAGGACTCGATCACCTCGTTCGTCGACCAAGTCAGGCTCAAAGTCTTTGGTTCCAACGGCGGAGTAATGAAACGGGAAAAACAGCTCTCTCATTAGCTCCAGCACCAATATTTCGGGCGCAAGCCTCATGCCTGCAGACGGAACGAAGACGAAGCTTTTCTTCAGAAGTGGGCGTACCCTCGGCTCGTTGGCAGTGGCTTCGTAGAAATCTCTACTTGCTACCAATACTAACCTCCCCGTCTATTCTATTTAGTACGAGTTGCTCTCCCGTTCCGGTAACCACAAGTAGCTCAACATCGTCGTCCGCAAAGGCATATTCGCTCTTCGCTGCCGCGCGAATTCTCGCGTCCTCGATTCCTGCCATCAACTCCTGAGGAAAGCAACGCGCATCCAGCCTCCCCTCCGCCCTGCGCGTAAGCCACAGGAATACCGGGGCGCCGAATACTGCTCCCTCACGCCCGTCAAATTGCACAGCTAGCGATACACCGCCAAAGGTCTGGCTAGAGATCAATTTTGGCCTCAGTCTGTCGTTCACCCACTGACCTGAGAGCGTTACAGATTCCGTTAGGCGTACGCGCCCCGCTTCAGAAGTGACGGCTTCGTCGTCAAGGAGTGCCTTAAGTCTGTCATCAAGCTGCTTTATGTGGATCTTGTCCTGAGCCGTGCGGTCGCGGACAGGCTTCGATAGAAGCGTTAGAAACAATTCAAAGCGATCCAGCTCTTGAGGCCAAGCCGTCAGCCCTTCTGATAGGGCACCCAGATGCATGATGCAATTGCTCACCCATCTTCGGAGCGACCAATAGGCTCCGGGCACGGCAATATCCGAAGATAATTCGAGAGCCGCTTCAAGCGTTTTCCAGATGGAAATGCATGCTCTTTCCAAGTCGCAAAAATAGGGCGTAGAATCAGCGGGAAGAGCCTCAAGGTCCGCGTCCCATTTGTCATAGAACGAAGCGGGCAAAGACTCCTTGCAAGGATCTAGATTTGCCATAATGCCGTTGGGTCCCAATAGTCGTGCTACACCCACGTCGGTCGAAGGTCGAATTCCTCCTACCACGTGGTCCAGGGCAGCCCGGGCCTTTCCGCTACCTTGCGGTAGCGTGCCGCGAATAGTGGAAAGAGCCTCCAACTGCTTGGAAAGAAGATCGCTTGCCCTTTCCAGACCGAACGGCCCGCTAGCCGCGAAAAGACACATGTATATCCGCCTTGAAATGAGGCTAAAGAGGTCACTCGCTTCGATCCGCTCTTGCACCCAATCACATGGATGTGTCTCCCCGTAGTCCTGCGGGCAGCCCGCAAGAAGCAAGGAAATCAACGCGAGAGCTTCCCGGAAAACTATGACTTGGCCGGAGAGCATCTCGGCTCTCTTGAGCAGCTGTACAACCTTTTCACTTCCGGAGTCAAATGCAAGCCAGTCACGGTTGGCCCTGAACGGGCAAGTGCCTATGGCAGGGCACTTGACGCAGGCTTCCCATTTCGATTCATCCGTCGCCTTTTTCACTAACTCGGCGAAGGTACTCCGACCTAAAAGAAGACTGCGATTATCAAGAAACGTGAAACCAATCTTTAGACGCCGAAAGACTGGCTTCTTTGAATCAAAGTCACGAAGCTGGTCTGCGTCATGCATCCCGGGTGCATTCACTAGCGAAGAAATCACTTTGAACCATGCTGATGTGTTTACTTCGTGGTTCATGTGGAAGTCACGGTGCGCCTTCTCAAGCACACCGCGGTTGGTGCACACAACCAGTGCCATTCCTTTTTCCCAAGCTGACCTTAGCGTGTCGATGAGCTCCTTGGCAGGATCAACAGTTGCCGAGTAGGGATTGCGCACGACTGACGCATCTTGCACAAGTATCGCGCTCGCGAAGGGCTTGCCGTCTTCGTAGATTCTCATCGCGTACGGCATGGCAGTAGGTTCAAGTTCCGAGATAGAAACGCCACTTTCGTCGCGCACCGTACAATTGCGCTTGCTGATCAGGTCCCTGCAGAGCTTTCCAATCGCTGCGGACTTGCCGTTTCCCGGAGACCCGATAAAGAAGTGCCATTCAGCGATCTCATTTGCCGACTGGCCAATTACTAACGATGCGCTCAGCCTACCAACTACAGCGTCCACCTCAGTAGGCACATCAAGCAACGGCTCATGCGTCCAATTCGTAGGTGCGCTGATGGCGTGGCGCCCGTCTTGCTGAAGCGCCAGTAGGGAGGTCAGAAAGCTGTTTCGGCCCCTTGTGATTTCCATATCAACACCTCAGTGATTCTTGGCAAGTTCAAGACGGTCCGGCTCCTATCGGTCGCGCCCAGAGAGAATCCGGCGTAGAGCAGTTCCAATTGCCTCAGCCACCAGGGGAGGAATAGCATTCCCTACTTGTGTGTACCGTGGACATTCCTTTGCCCGCCTGCTGCCCCCAGTCGTGAATTTGCCTTTGAACGCGAACCAATCCGGAAAAGATTGAAGCCGCGCACATTCTCTAACTGTGTGTGTTCGCGGCTCAGAGTAATGCAGCAAGTCATCAGGTATTGTTGTAAGGGTGTGTGTAGACCGCCGCGCTCCTGTCACGCTCGGTGACGCGAACTTGTGCGCGGGAATTACCGAGATCTGAGGCGCGCGTAGTACAACGCGCTGGGGTGAAGGACCTGGGAACCAGCGGTAGATCGTGGCG
>Ga0315279_10006630_pt1 | contig 14573 bp, 16 predicted proteins | sample YL17G06_20_MG_FD_203694 | JGI IMG/M metagenome (GOLD analysis project Ga0315279, IMG submission 203694) | Sediment microbial communities from Yellowstone Lake, YNP, Wyoming, USA - YL17G06_20 | ecosystem: Environmental > Aquatic > Freshwater > Lake > Sediment | place: USA: Wyoming | collected... | reverse complement strand
TTTTGAGACGTCAACAAATCATGACGACTTCGAGAAATTCCAGTCCCACCTCTTAAATGTGCTTACAAGGGTGGGCTAAAAAATGCGAAAGTCCAGTTACAGCATTCATGAATATTCCTGAAGATGGGGCTTTTTTAGGATGAATTCGAATACCGGTAGCGCAATCCGTCAATGAATTGTAGAGAACGCCAGATCACGCGACCTGGCTTGCTGTAATTGAGCACTCCAATCCATGAACTTCAATCGGAACATCACTCCGACCCCTCTGATCCCGGTCCTACGCCCCGACCGCGAACATGGATTCCAGATCATGGCGGGAGTATGCTTTAAACGCAAGCATCGTGGTGGTTTTCAGAATCGCGCCGATTTTCAGGAATTTAGTGGTGACGAGGTCTGAGAGCTCTTCGTTGGTCTGGACCCTTGCTATGGCGATCAGATCATACTCGCCGCTGACGGAATAGACTTCCGATACGCCCTTCATGCCGGCCAGCAGTTCCGCCGTATCGTTGATCTTCGAGCGCTCGACGTTGAGAAGGATGACAGAGGTTACCATGGGAAACTCCTTTCCGGAGGCAGGAAGATAAGGCCTGTTTTGGATGCACTAATGAAAATAATAGCAGGCATCGGCGCATGACACCTCTGAAAAAATCGGGTGGTGGGGATGGTCCGGGACGGATTGGATAGTTTATTTTAGAAAACGTATTTTACCTTCGGCTTGCATATTACAAAGCGGCATAACTCTCGGCATTGTGCAGATTGTTCCCGGCGGCATAATGCTGGGTGTCTCGATGGATAAATGGCGCAAATACAATCAGTGGAACCGGGAACATTCGCATTGATGCAGGCCGGCTTAATGGAAACCCGAAATTTCAACCTTCCCAATGTCATTTCCACCTGCCGTCTCGCGGCGGCACCGGTCATGCTGTTCTGCATCGTGACCCGAAGATACGAGGTCTTCACCTGGGTCCTCTTCGGTGCCCTGATCAGCGATATCCTCGACGGCGTCATCGCCCGCGTTTTCCATCTCGAAACAGAATTGGGCGCCTTTCTTGACGCAATGGCCGATATGGGCGCGTATCTCTGCGCCGTCATCGGAATTTTCGTATTCCAGATGGGCTTCATTCGCGGCCATTGGATCGAAATGTCCCTTATCCTTGGTTTTTATGTTGCCGAGAAGATCAAGAGTTTCCTGCGCTATGGAAAAGCATTTAATGCCTTCCATACCTATATGTCAAAGGCGACCGCGTATGCCCAGGGCGCGTTCGTCATATCGCTCTTTTTGTTCGGATTCAAGTGTTACCTGTTCTATCCTGCGATGGTCCTGTGCATTGCGGCGAATATAGAGGAAATGGTGCTGACTTCGTTGCTGAAGGAGTATGAATACGATGTCAAGGGGCTGTATTGGGTCCTCGGACGGCTCAAGGCGCGAACATGAAAAGCCTTGCCATCATCAATCCCGGCAGTTCGGGCGGCAAAACGGGCCGGTGCCTTGCGGCTATTCTGCGCGAACTCAAAGGTGCGTACGATGATTATGCGGTCAGTTCCGAGCCTGGAGAGTGCGTACGTCTCGCGCGGAACGGGAGCCAATACGAGTGTCTGATCGCGGTCGGAGGCGACGGCACGGCGTGCGAGATCCTGCGCGGAATGGACCGCGCGCGGCAGATTTTGGGAATTGTCCCCGCGGGAACGGGCAATTCTCTTGCCCGTGATTTCGGGCTGAAGACGATACAAAATGCAGCAGCAACGATTATCAGCGGACGGATGATGCCGATCGACCTGATGTCGGTGGAGTTCTCGGGCAGCGGGACGGAGCGGCAACGCTGGTTCTCCTGCAGCATGCTCTCCATCGGCTATGCGGCGCGGGTAACGGATGTTGTCAATCGCTACCTCAAGCGCGTCGGGCGCTTTGCCTATCCGCTGGCGGCGGTTTTCTGCGCGGGAAAAGGCAATACCTTTTCCGCGCATCTAAGCTATGATGATTCGGCGCCTGTCGCTGCCGACTGCACCTGTGTTCTCCTGGGCAATACGCGTCATGTAGGCAATTTCGAATCCTTCCCTTCGGCTTTGATCGATGATGGCGAGCTGGACGCCATGGAACTGCGCTCCGGTTTTCTGGGCCAGAACCTGCAGAATATTTCCATATTGACGCGAGGATATTTCTACGATCCCGCGGTCCGGCGGCGTTTCCGCCGGCTCCACATCACGCTCGATCGCCCGCGGATGCTGATGATCGATGGGGAAATCCTGCCCGGCATTACTGATGTCGAGATTTCGGTCGTTCCCCGGGGAGTGAAGATATGTTCTCCGGCCTGACCCCCATTCTGGCAATGCGCCTGGTTATTTTCATCGAAGCGATGGTTCTTGTCGGCGCGGCAGGAATGGCCGCCACGCTGCGCCGCGCGGACCGGGAAAAGCGGCGGAAGGGGTGGACCAAGTTCGTTTCGTATTTCCTGATTGTCCATACGGTATTCGCCTGCGCCGGGGCGCCCGGCCCCTGGTTTCCCGGTCTTGTCATCCTGATCATAATCGTCGGCATGGCGGAGATCGCCCGGCTGCAATGTAAACGCAGGAAGGCCGGTTGGAAATGGCGCATGATCGTTATTCCGTGGGCGGTGTTTGGATTGCTGGCGGCAGGGACGTTTCTTTTTGCCGTTCGACAACCCATGTCCCGCATCATCTTTACTTACGGCGTTGTTGCGGTGCTGGATGCCTTCAGCCAGCTTTCGGGTCAACTCGTGGGAAGAAGGCCGCTTGCGCCCCGTATCAGCCCATCCAAGACGGTGGAGGGAGCAATCGGCGGGACATTCTGCGCGCTGGCTGCATCCCTGGTGCTGTGGCCCCTGGCGGGCCACTCTCCATGGTTCGCGGCAGGATGCGGCATGATCATCGCGCTGTGCGGAATCGGCGGAGACCTGCTGTCATCATGGTACAAACGATTGGCCGGCGTGAAGGACTACAGCGGCTGGCTTCCCGGCCAGGGCGGCGTAATTGACCGGTTCAACAGCCTGATCTGCGCCGCGCCGGTCATGCTTTTTGTCTTCCGGTAGACCGAAATCAGAAGGTCCGTCCTCCCATCAACCATCCGGCGCAAACGACAAACGGCGGCCGGCGCCGCGCGCCGTCCGCCGTTGGAAGCCGCCGGAGATCCGCTGCGATCACACGGCCACGACATTCACCGACTTCGTCTGATCATTAATGGTGACCTTGTATTTGTCCTTCAGATCGTCGGCCATGGTTACGGTCGCTTTTCCGTTGACAATCGATACCTGCACATCGTTGGCCGCGATGTTGATGTTCCAGCCCTGATTGGAGCCGGCGGAGAGTCCTTGCGTGCCGATCTCGACTTTGACGTTGTTGCCTGTTACGGCAACCGTGTTGTTCGATGCGTTTTCGCCAAGGTTGACGGTAGTGCCTGCGCCTTTGATGTTCGCGGTGGTGTTGGAGACGTTCTGTCCCGCGTATAAACGATTGGCGTCGCCGCCGACCGTGATGGTGTTATTGGTCTGCCCGCCGTTGTACCCGCGTACGATGTTATTATTGCCGGTGATGGCCACGGTGTTTTTCTGGGCAACGCCGGTTTTCGAACGAAAATCCACCGTATTATTACCGCCGTTGACCGTAGCGGTGTTCGTGGCGGCGTTGTTGAAATTAATGGTATTCATATTGGGCGCCGCGGGCTTGGTATTTTGCGGCGCCACCACCGGCGTTTGCGCTGTTTTAAGTTGCGACAGCATTGATAAAGCGGAACTGGCGGCAGTGGTGGTTATTCCGGGAACCACACTCACTTTATTGAGGAGAAGCTGGTTCTTAAGGTCCGCGGCATCCTGCTTGCTGATCGCGGTCTTTTCGGGCGCGGCGGCGGCCGGCGCCTGGTTGGGCGAGAACCGCTTAATGGCATTTTTTCCGCCCGTATCGCGCAACCATTGAATGGCATCAACCTGTTTGCCGTTGACTTGCATATGCGCCTCCCGATGAATGTGTGGATATGGCTCTGCTCATAACTTCCCATTTAATATATCGGCAGGAATCGGTAAAACTTGAGAGGATAATGAAAATACGCCGCAAGCCATTGATTCTTCATAGGATGATTCGGAGCAGATGCTGGCAAGCCGGCACTACTTCGGCCGCGCCTCAAGCTCTTCCCATCGCGCAAAGCATGTCGTGAGTTCTGCCTCGATCTCGGCAAGGCGTTCCCGCGCCTTCGCGACGAACCCCGGTTTTTCGTAATTGGCGGAATCCGCCATTGAGAGATTGAGCTGTTCCTGCTCGCGCTCAAGGGCTTCGATTTTCGCGGGAAGCAACTCAAGTTCCCGCTGTTCCTTATACGAATTTTTTTTCGGCCCTTCCGTCGGAGCCTGCGGCGGCTTTTTTGTTCTGGATGTTTGCGGCGCGACAATAGCAGGATTTTGCGTTTGGCGTTCCCAATCGTCATAGCCGCCGATATATTCCTTAAACCGCGCATCGCCCATATACACCAGCATTGCCGTGACCACATTATTCAGGAATTCCCGGTCGTGGCTCACGACCAGCACAGTGCCGGAATAATTCATGAGGAGTTCCTCTAGCAAATCAAGTGTTTCGGCGTCCAGGTCGTTGGTCGGCTCATCGAACACCAGCACATTGGCCGGCTGCGTAAACAAACGGGCCAGCACCAGGCGGTTCCGTTCGCCTCCGGAAAGCTGCCTGACCGGTGAGTGGGCCCTGTCGGATGTAAATAGAAAATCCTGCAGATATGAAACAATGTGCCGGGGCGCCCCATTGATGAAGACCGTATCGCCGCCGGTGGGACTCAGGTTTTCCCATACGGTTTTTTCGGGGTCAAGCACGGCGCGCAACTGATCGAAATAGGATGCGGCGATCCTGGCGCCGAACGCTATGGTTCCCCGTTCCGGCCGCAATGTTCCCAGCAGAAGATTGAGCAGGGTCGTTTTTCCGCACCCGTTGGGCCCCATGATGCCGATGCTGTCGCCGCGCATGATGCATGTTGTCAAATCCCTGACGACCGGCTTGGCGCCATACGAAAAGCAAAGGCCGGTTGCCTCCATCACGCGCTCGCCGGAGCGCTGCGCTGCCGAGATGGCCATGGCGACAACGCCGCTGCGCTCGCGGCGTTTGCGGCGCTCGTTGCGCATGGCCATGAGCGCCCGTACGCGGCCCTCGTTGCGGGTGCGGCGCGCGCGGATGCCCCGCCGGATCCATACCTCCTCCCGGGCGAGCTTTTTATCGAACCGCGCCCATTCTTTTTCTTCGGCGTCAAGGACCGCCTGCCGGCGCGAAAGGAAGGTCTCATAATCGCACGACCAGTCGATAAGCTGCGCGCGATCAAACTCGATAATGCGCGTGGCAAGGCGCCTTAGCAATCGCCGGTCGTGGGTCACGAACAGCACGGTAAGCTTTGATCCCAGGATGAACGATTCAAGCCGGGCTATTGATTCGATGTCAAGATGGTTCGTGGGCTCGTCGAGGAGCAGCAGGTCGGGTTCGTGCACCAGCGCGCGCGCCAGCAATGTCCGCCGGCGCATTCCACCCGAGAGCGAAGCAAAGTCGGCGGAACCATCCAGGCCAACATTCTCCAGCACACGCTCGATTACTGTTTGTATTCGCCAGCCATTATGCTGATCCAGATAGTGGTGCAGCTCGTGCATGCGCGCAGGATCGTCATGCGCCGTCAGGGCATGTACCAGCGCCAGAGCCGCTCCCGATTCACCCGCGCCCGAAGCCACGACATCGAAGACTGTTCCCGAGATATCTTCGGCAATGTCCTGCGGTAGATAGGCGATCTTCACTCCCGGCTCCGTGATAATGTCGCCGGCGTCCGGGACCGTCTCCCCGGCGATGATTTTCATGAAGGTCGATTTGCCCGCGCCGTTGCGGCCCAAAAAACAGATGCGCTGCCCTTTCTGGATGTCCAGGGACACATCATCGAGGAGCGCCGGCCCGCCGAAGGCGATGCTGATATGGTGGAGGGAAACTAATGACATGATAGGGAAGCGCCGGCAGGTTGACTGATGCTATGGAAGCAAAGGATGCGGGAAAATGCCAGAATCAATTAAATACCCCATTTGCATTGAATATTCCCATCGCTGCACTCTAAAAATACCTTGGGCCAGAGGTCGTTCGCGGGGGTGTGTTCATCGAGTCCATCACTACGGTTTTTTTAAACCTGCAATTCGCGCGAGTGCATGATATAATCACAGCATATAGATATAAAAAGGGCTTTCTCTTTTCTGAAAGGAAATCCACCATGAAGCGCAAAGACAGTATCGTGCTTAGTGCCTTTATTTTCGCCGTAGGATGTGGGGCATTTTGTGCCGTCCGAGAGGCGGCGTCCGCGAACGATACCCTCTTTGCGCAGTTTGTTTCAGGCGAGGGGTTCAGCCGCGGCGGTTCGATTGATGAGATCGACTATGCGCCTGTTGATCCGGAGGGAATAACCTGGTCCACATACATGGCGCCAGTTGGGAAAACATTCACTGTTTCAACGACAATCGACTGGAAAAGCGGCCTGGTAAACAATCCGTACGGAATTGCCGTATATCGCACAAAGGACGGGACCGATTTCTATTTCTTTTCCATCACCGCCGAAGGGAAATCCGGTTTCAATCGATACGCCGCCAAAACCGGTTGGCAGAGCGTTGTTCCATTTCAGAGCAGCGCGCATATCGCAAAAGGACCCAATTCCCTGAAAATTACGAGCGACGGCGCGACCATACGCTGCTACGTCAACAATTCCCTTGCCCTCGCATATACTCCCACCTATCAATTACCGGATGAAGCGTACGTCGGATTCGGCGCAGGGAACGAAGCATTGACATTTAAGGACTTTTCCGTTTCTTCCGCGGTTTCGACGCCGTCGGAATCAGGGCCGCCCTCCGGCGATACGGCCGCCGCGCCAAGACCGGCCGCCCCGCCCGGCATGCGGGGTTACAGCTTTATGCTGTTGCGGGCAAAATCCTACGATTACAATGGGGACGGCAGCATTTCCGCTCTGGAATTAAGCCGCACCGAGGCAGCCATGCAACTCGTCGATCGGAACAATGATGGCAAAATCAGCATCAATGAACTGGCTGATGAATTTAGCCTGGGAAACGTAAAGATCTCACGGGGAGGGCTGAAGGCGTCCTGGGAGTAGCAGGGAGATGATCAGGTTGCATCGCAGACCCTGGAGTGGATTGTATTTTTCGTGATGTATTTTACAACAAATGAAGAAACTCAATCGATTCAGTTTTGGCGCCACGTCATCGATCGCAACATCGTTATCGTTAATCGTAGGATTTGCTGCAACCGTCCACCAGAAAATAAGCATTATCAGCGCTCTTGCCATTCTTGCGGTCGCGGACAATATCTCTGATTCACTCGGCATCCATATCTACCGGGAGTCGGAGGATGCCGGCCAGCCAAAGTGGTCTACGATCACGAATTTTCTGACCCGTTTGGTCCTGACCTGTATTTTCGCGGCCATCGTAATGTTAGTGCCAAGGCCATACATGCTGCCGATTGCAATAGCTTTTGGAATGGCTGTTTTGTCTGTTTTAAGCTATTTGATCGCCCTTGACCAAAAAATAAATCCCTGGCTGGAACTTCCAAAGCATCTCGGTATTGCAACAGTCGCCATGGCCGCAAGCTATTTCGTCGGAAAAATTATCCGCTTCTATCTCGTTTAGGTCCGCCGGCATTATCGCGGTTGCATGCTTCAGCTTGATATAAACTTGCTATTGTCAATAAATGCGATCAGCTTGACATCCCCGGCAGGCCGTGGGCGCCAGCGCGATAACCAGCGCGGTGTATGATCCCGGGGATTATCTCCGGCCGGACTGCTCAAGCCGCGCGATATATTCATGGAGCACGGGGTGAACGCGGTATGCCCGGCAAAACACTATGAAGGACCGTCCTGTTGAGGTGTATGGGTTTTTTATTGTATCTCTATTTCTTCCGGTACGCACCTTCGAATAGGATTGAATTATAGTATGGTTTGGAAAGAACAACAATTGCCGACGGGATCAAGAATTGCGGCTTTTGCTTTGCTGGAATAGTGTATTTTATACCTCCACATCGCAAGCGCTTTGAATGGATGCGACAGATCCGGGCGCCTGCACTTTGCGGCTGCTGCCGGTGCCGCCCACGGGGGAAAGGTGCGCTTTTTATTGGCCCCGTCCGCCGCGAATGTAAATTAACAAAGGAGAAATTAATGGTCCGCATCGGCGTCATCGGCTATGGCTACTGGGGCCCCAATATCGTCCGGAATTTTTCGGCATGCGATAACGCGAAAGTCACCATGGTGTGCGATGCGCGCCGGGAGTCCCTCGACAAGGTCCGTAAATCTTATCCGTCAATTATCACCACCGTTGATCCGGCCGAGATTGCGGCCTCTCCGGAATGCGATTGCGTGGCGATCGTGACGCCGGTATCAACGCATTTCGAGCTGGCGCGGCGCGCCTTAGAAAACGGCAAGCATGTGTTCGTGGAAAAGCCGTTTACCGCGACGGTCGCGGATGCGACCGCACTGATCGAATTGGCGGAAAAGAAACATCTGACCATCACCGTCGACCACACCTTCCTCTTTACCGGCGCGGTACGCAAGATAAAAGAACTCATCGATGCAGGCTCGTTGGGCAAGATCCTCTATTTCGATTCGACACGCGTCAACCTCGGGCTTTTTCAGCATGATGTAAATGTCATCTGGGACCTGGCCCCGCATGATTTCTCCATCATGCTGCACCTGCTGCACGAACGCCCCACAGCCGTGTCCGCCTGCGGGTCCTCGCATTTCGGCGCCATGGCCGACATCGCGTATGTCACGGTCCATTTCGCGGGCAATTGCATCGCGCATTTTTCGGTCAACTGGCTTTCGCCGGTCAAAATCCGCACGATGATTATCGGCGGCGAAAAGAAAATGGTCTACTGGAACGATACCATCGCCGACGATAAACTTAAAATTTATGATAAAGGGGTGGAGGTCAAGGAACGGGAAGGCATTTACAAACTGTTGGTCGAATATCGCGCCGGCGACATGTGGGCCCCCAAAATCGAACAGAAAGAGGCGCTCAGCCTCATCTGCGCCGATACCATCGACAGCATCATGAGCAATCGGCAGCCGCTCAGCAATGGCGTATTCGGGCTTGAAGTGGTCCGCATACTCGAAGCATGCGAGCGCTCGGTAAAAGACCGGGGCAGAATCGTCGAAGTATAACAACGCGGCATTGCCGGCCGCCTCGCCCGGGATCATCCGGACCATAATCAGGGGAATTGCGCATGGACCAATGGAACAGCATCGCTCCCGACGTACGCCTTGGGGCCGGCGTCAAACTGTCCAAATTCATCAATCTATACGGTTGCTCGATCGGCGACCGGACGAAAATCGGCGCGTGCGTTGAGGTGCAGAAAAACGCATCGATCGGCGCCGACTGCAAAATATCCAGCCATACCTTCGTCTGCGAAGGCGTGACCATCGAAGACGGCGTATTCATCGGCCACGGCGTGATGTTCACAAACGATAAATATCCACGTTCCGTCAATCCCGACGGTTCCCTGCAGACCGAAAAAGACTGGAACGTCATCCCCACGTTCGTCAGGAAAGGCGCGTCCATCGGCTCCAACGCAACCATCATCTGCGGCATCACGATCGGCGAAAACGCCATTGTCGGCGCGGGCGCGGTAGTGACCAGAGACGTACCGGCCAACGCGGTCGTGGCCGGCTGTCCGGCCCGGAAAATCAGGAACGAGTCGAATAGCCATGGATAAAGAGCAAATCCTGGATCTGCTTTCGCAAGTTAATGAACGGCTGTCGAAAAAAAACGTCAAGGCCGAAATCTGCCTGTATGGCGGCGCCGTTATGTGCCTGGTATATAATGCCCGGCCCAGCACCAAGGATGTTGATGCGATTTTTCAACCCTCAAAATTGGTACGTGAAGCAATTGAGGAAGTAGCGGATGGCAATGGGCTGCCTCATGATTGGATGAATGATGGCGTTAAAGGCTTTATCGCCGAACACCCACGGCAGGTATTTGGTGAATGGACGCACTTGAGCGTTTTCGTCCCGGATGCGGATTATCTGCTGGCAATGAAATGCCTTTCCGCAAGGGTCGACGGCGCCGATAACCAGGATATCAGGTTCCTGCTGAAAAATCTTGGGCTGAAAACCGCGGACCAGGTGTTCACGATACTGGAACGATATTATCCGCGTCATCAAATTAAGCCCGCCACACAGTTTTTTATTGAAGAAATCCTGAGTGAAAAATGACGCTTTCGCACTTGTATGAAACTATTCGGAAGCAGCCGCAATTCTGGTCTGTTGCGCTTATGGATTTTGTTGATGATTTCCGACGCCAAAAAGATGCAAAAGATGTTCAGACTTTCGAAAAACCGCCGGACCCGAACATAGGTGCGCTGATGGCCTCGATTGTCGAATATTTATGCAAGGAATTATCGATTCCGGCACCCGCATGGGCACTTGATTATCCTTCCTTGCCGAACCCCTGGTTTGTCGCGGGGGTCGAAAATCTCAAGGCAATCGCATTGGTAGAAAGCCCGGTTGTCTTTCGAAAACGCAAAATTTTCGTACTTTCGAATTTCCTTACAAGGGTGTAGCGGCCCCGGAAATCATATCCCGTCCATCAATCAACAGGAAGCTACCTTTATGTCAAATCCATCGGTCCCATTTCTTGATCTCGTCACCCCACATGTCGAAATGAAGGCCGAACTGCTTGCGGTCCTCGATAAAGCCATCGACACCGCCGGATATGCAGGCGGCAACATGGTCAAGTCTTTTGAAGAAGAGTTCGCGCGCTTCTGCGGCGCCAAACACTGCGTTGCAGTCAACAGCGGCACCGACGCCCTGCGGTTCGCCTATATGGCCGGCGGCGTCAAACCGGGCGACGAAGTCATCACGGTCCCCAACACCTTCATTGCAACCTCCGAGTCCATCACCCAGGCCGGCGGCAACGTGGTGTTCGTTGACGTTGACGAGCGCACGTACAACCTTGACCCGGCGAAACTCCGCGCCTTCCTGACCTCCACCTGCAAGAAAGACGCGTCCGGCAAGGCCATCAACATCAAGACACAACGCCCGGTCACCGCGGTCGTCCCGGTCCACCTCTACGGACAATCCGCGGACATGGACGAGATCATGGACATCGCCCGCGAGTGGGGCCTGATCGTCTTCGAGGACGCATGCCAGGCCCACGGCGCCGAATACCTCTCCCGCAAAGACAATACGTGGCACAGAACCGGCTCCATGGGAAAAGCCACTGCATTCAGCTTCTATCCCGGCAAAAACCTTGGCGCACTCGGCGAAGGCGGCGCTATCACCACCAATGACGACAACATCGCGCGCATCTGCCGCCAACTGCGCGACCACGGCCAGGCGCAGAAATATTATCACGACACCGAAGGCTACAATGGCAGACTTGACGCGATCCAATGCGGCTTCCTCAGCGCCAAGCTCAAGCGCCTGCCCCAATGGACCGAGGCGCGTCAACGCAATGCCCGGCGATATACCGAACTGCTCAAATCAGTCAAGACCGTGACGCCGCCCTTTGAACCCGAATGGTCCAAGGCCGTGTACCACCTCTACGTCATCCGCGTCAAGGACCGGGAGACGGTGCAGAAAAAACTCGCGGACCTTGGCGTCAATACCGGTCTCCATTATCCGGTCCCGCTCCATCTCCAGAAAGCCTACACTCACCTCGGTCACAAGGCCGGTGACTTCCCGGTTACGGAGAAGGCCGCGAAAGAGATACTGTCTTTGCCCATGTTCCCGGGATTGACGGATGAGCAAATCGGCAGAGTGACGGATGCAATCAGGAATACATGCACGGAATAATGGAGTGATGGAGTAATGTTTCGAGTGGTGAAGGAATGTGACGAACGCATCCCCCTCTTTTCTTCTTCTTCCGCCCCAATCCTCCATTACTCCAGCACTCCGGTACTCCAATTCAAATACCCCGCAACCAGGAAAGGCCCGTTTCATGGACACTCAGAAGAAATCACAGTCAGTCAGCCCGGACGGTGAAGTTTTCCTCATCCCCTCCCAGGCCGAATATGCCCCTGAACTCACACGCCTGAAATCACTCGCCGACAAGGCCCGCGCCGAAGGCAAGGAAGTCGTCGTGGTCGTCGGCGTCGGCTTTGTTGGCGCGGTCATGGCCGCCATTGTCGCCGACACCGTGGACAAATCCACCGGCAAGTCCTCCAAATTCGTCATCGGCATGCAGCGGCCCAGCACCCGAAGCTTCTGGAAAATCCAGCTTCTCAACCGCGGCATCTCACCTGTCAAGGCCGAGGACCCCGAGGTCGACCCCATGATCCGGCGCTGCGTGCTGGACAAGAAGACCCTCGTGGCCACATTCACCGAAGACGCACTCACCCTCGCCGACGTGGTCGTGGTTGACGTGCAGTGCGATTATCTCAAGGAATCCCTGGGCGACCTCAAGACCGGCGCCGCGGACATGGCCGCCCTGGAGAAATCCCTCCATACCATCGCCGAACGCATTCCCCCCACGGCGCTGGTGCTTATCGAGACCACGGTCGCACCCGGCACCACCGAACAGGTCGCCTATCCCATCATGAAGAAAACCTTCGAAAAACGCGGCATCGCGTCCGAGCCCCTGCTTGCCCACAGCTACGAACGCGTCATGCCTGGACGCGAATATGTCAAGAGCATCCGCGACTTCTGGCGCGTATGTTCCGGCGTCAATGACGAATCCAAGCGCCGCGTGACGAAATTCCTCACCGAAGTCCTGAATACCAAAGATTTCCCGCTGACTGTCCTCGACCGGCCCATCGAATCCGAAACCGCCAAGATCGTCGAGAACAGTTACCGTGCCACCATCCTCGCGTTTCTTGACGAATGGAGCCTCTTTGCCGAGCAGAACGGCGTGGACCTCACGAAAGTCATCAAAGCCATCAAGGTCCGCCCCACCCACTCCAATATGATCTTCCCCGGCCCGGGCATCGGCGGCTACTGCCTGCCAAAAGACGGCGGACTTGGCATGTGGGCATATAAACACCTGCTGGGATGGGACGACCCGATATTCAAGATCACCCCCATGGCCATCAATATCAATGATACCCGCGCGTTGCGCGTGGGCTCGATGACGCGCGACGCACTCCGCAATATGGACCGCCCCATCGCCGCGGCGGAAATCCTCGTGCTCGGCGCATCCTACCGCGAAGATGTGGGCGATACCCGGTATAGCGGCTCGGAACTTATCGTCCGTAAACTCACCGAAATGGGCGCCGAACTCCGCGTGCATGATCCCTACGTCCAACACTGGTGGGAATTCGAATCGCAGGACACCTACCCGATGGAGGGCTACTCCTGGGCGCGGTTCTTCAGAAACCAGGAAAAACTCAAGAACCTGCGCATCACCCGGGACCTCACCGCCGCGCTCAAGGGCGTAGACGCCGTGATCCTCGCCGTCCGCCACGAACAATACCTCAAACTCAAACCCGATGACGTGGTCAAACAGATCGGCAAGCATGCCGCGATCATCGACTGCTTCGGAATACTGGACGACGCGGCAATCAAACGGTACTTCGAACTGGGGTGCGAGGTCAAGGGCCTGGGACGGGGGCATGTGAATCGGATCAAGAAAATGGTCAAAGGGGCGTAGGTCGGGGGGATTGGGGCAATGGAGCGTTGGAGTGCTGGAGCGATGCACTGAGTTTGCCGAAGCGTGATGGGAGCATGAGCAGGGCCGTCTTGCAGCTCCGCCAGGAGCGACCTCTTTATAGATGCGAAAATGACAAAAGGGAATAGCAGGTCCGTCCACCTCCGTCGAGACTATGGCGGACAAGCAGGACCGACCTCTCGTCAGCGCCATTAAACCAGAACGCTGATTCATGTACTCAGCTAAATGCGCGAGGTAAGGGATCAGGAACAGCTGATGGAAATCCAAATAATAAGGGACGCATTTAAGCGAAATAAGGTATACTATACAAGGCATGCAAAGACAGAAATGGAGAATGAGGAGTTCGGTCAGGTTTACGATGCAGAAGTGCAGCAGGCCATTGACAATGGCCGAATAATCGAGAAATATCCTTCAGACAAACCTTATCCGAGCTATCTTGTTTATGGACGAAGCTCAAAAGACAGACCGATTCATGTCGTATGCGCGTGGTATCAGGAGGACGAAACGGCTATTGTTGTGACCGTCTATGAGCCGGATCCTGCCCGTTGGATCGAGTGTGAGAAAAGGAGATAGTATGCAGTGTGTCATTTGCCACGGTACGGAAATCGAAACACGTCATGTGGATGAAGAAGTTCTGGTTGAGCGCGATGTTGTATTCATTCCGGTGGATGTGTTGGTTTGCAGGAGCTGCGGGGAACGCTACTACGACCGGAAAACCAAACAGTACCTCGAAGTCGTAACTGAAAAAGTCAAGAATGGTACCGCCCAGTTGCGGGATGTGGGAAGAGTTAGTGTGTTCGCTGCGTAGTGACCTGAAGATCCCAAACCGCGAATGCTTCGACTCCGCTCAGGTGCGTCGAGCAAAGCTCGACCATTTCTTATAAAGTGACTGAGTTTCGAAGTATATCCACAGAAAGGGTACTGACAGACCAGAAGTCTTTA
>Ga0315279_10006629_pt1 | contig 14573 bp, 12 predicted proteins | sample YL17G06_20_MG_FD_203694 | JGI IMG/M metagenome (GOLD analysis project Ga0315279, IMG submission 203694) | Sediment microbial communities from Yellowstone Lake, YNP, Wyoming, USA - YL17G06_20 | ecosystem: Environmental > Aquatic > Freshwater > Lake > Sediment | place: USA: Wyoming | collected... | reverse complement strand
ATCCTCCAGCGGTTCGGGGGGACGGTACAGAAGGCCTTCGATATTGAACTTCGGGTCGCCGGCGTAGTGGATCAAATGATCGGCGGGGAAGGCCGGCTGAAGAATGCGGCCGATGAACAGAAATCCGAAGAAGAGGAAAATGGCCGGAGAAAATACCAGCGCCCCGTTCCGCTTTCCGCCGGCCATGCAAATGACCAGGCCCATCCCCGCGCCCATGATTCCCGCCAGAGCCCAGGAAGATGGGAGAGGAACATAACTCCCCCCGATGATCCCGGCTATATAGGCGAAGAGGATGAGCGGAAGAGGGCGCTTCATGGCTTCTTATTATTGACAAAATGGCCTCATTTTAAAAACACTTTTTTGAAAATTAGGCTTGGTTACAAAAGTAGGTAGTTTATCCATTCTCAGGAGTTATCCGCAGTTCGACTGAGCCGCAACCTGGAGATCGGCTTTTCCCTCGGCCCACGGGCCTGCCAGAAATCCCCTCAACCCACATTTATAAAAGGGGGGTTGGGGGGGATTTCAGAGTCGGGGTGGCCAATCATCCGGAAGGATGTGGGCATAGCGCCTCCCAACGATCTTGACTTCCCGCCCCCATTTGTTTAGTATCCCATCGAAACCGCATGCCTCTTCACATCCTCAACTCCGAGGAGGGCGTAAATCTTTTATGCAGGCTTTTGACCTTCACCTTCACACGAAAATCTTTTCCGACTGCTCTTTCATCGAACCGGCCGAGCTGATCCAGCGGGCGGTCCAGTTGGGCCTTCGCGGCATCGCCCTCACCGAGCATGGCGTGCGCTGGCCCGACGAGAAATTCGACGAGTTAAGAAGGCTGGCCGATCCCCACGGCCTCCTCCTGATCAACGGGCAGGAAATCCTTGCCTCTTCCCCCCGGAATGGGATGGAGGGGGAATTTCTGGTCTTCGGCTTGAGGAAAAGCATGGTGGGAAGCTTTTCGGCCGGGGAACTGGTGGAAAGAGTCCATGGGGAGGGCGGAATCGTTATCGCGGCCCACCCCTATAAGCTCTCCCGCGGCGGCAAGCACCATTATTACGGGGCGGGGAACCTCATCTACGAGCTGTCCCTGGATGCCCTGGAGCTCTACCATCCCGGCCACAATGAGCGGGCTATGGCCAAAGTCCGGAAAGCGATGGAGGATCTGGGTCTCCCGGGCACGGGCAGCAGCGACGCCCACAAGGTTTTCGAGGTGGGCTCTTTCGTGACTCTCTTTGAAAATGAGATCCGGGGCGAAGAGGACTTTATCCACGAGATCCGGAGGGGGAGAATCGAGGCCCGGAAAAATCCACTCAATCCTTAGCCCTTTTATCGCCGTCCTGGCATATACTAAGGAGTCTATTATAGTCTAAACATTAATTGATGATCTCGTAAAAAGTCTCTTGGAGCGTCACCCCGGCGAAAGCCGGGGTCCAGAACATCTTGAAATAACTGGATTCCGGCTTTCGCCGGAATGACGAATTCTATGGAATTGCGACTTTTTACGAGTTCATCATTAATTGGAGGACGTTGCCTTTGGAAAACCCCGAACTGGACTCCGGCTTTCGCCGGAGTGACGAACATTAGAAAGGCATGGTTCTTGGTTGTCATTCCGGCGGAAGCCGGAATCCAGGATGATTAAAAAACGGAATTCCTGTCCAGATAATTATGGCCTCATTAGTAATGGCGAACTGAATTCACCCCGGGAGGTTTCTGTAGCATGAGCCACGATCCCATCCGCTTTCGCTTGACCATCAACTTGGTCATCTTCCTGGCGGTTCTGGTCGTCGGTACGATCGTCTTCATGCTCGTGGAGAACCGATCCCTCATCGATGCCTTCTACTATATCATCGTCACGATGGCCACGGTCGGCTATGGGGACATCGTGCCCGCCACGTCCGCGGGGAAAATCATCGCCATCCTGTTGATCGTCACCGGGGTGGGCACCTTCCTGGGAGTCATCGCCAACGCCACCGAGTTGATGCTGAGCCGGCGGGAAAAGCTGGTCCGGATGAAAAAGCTCAATATGGTGATCGGGGTCTTTTTCAGCGAAACGGGGAACCGGTTGATCCGTATTTTCGCCCAGGCCGACCCCCGTTTTGAAGAAATCCAGAAAGGCCTGATCATAACCGAGAAGTGGACCCGGGAGGATTTCCTCCGGGTCAGCGAGCATTTGAGGGGGTTGAAATACGGGGTGGAGATCGCCAAAACGGACTTGGCGGCATTAAAGGAATTTTTCCTGAAACAAAGGGATTTCCTGGTGAGGCTGCTGGAAAACCCGACTCTCTTGGAGCACGAAGCCTTCACCGACCTTCTGCGGGCCGTCTTTCATCTCGCCGAAGAGCTGGCCTACCGCGAGGATTTGAGCCAATCCCCCGGCACCGACCGCGCCCATCTTGGGGGAGACATCAACCGGGCCTACCACCTGCTGGTCCATCAATGGCTGGATTACATGGAATACTTGAAAATGAACTATCCCTACCTCTTCTCCCTGGCCATGCGCACTAACCCCTTCGACGGCCAGGCCTCCTCGATCGTGAAATAAACCTTCGCGATAAGCTTGATCGATCCGCAAAAGGCCCTTTTCACCCCAACTTCGTCTTTCCCGCGAAAGCGGGAATCCAGGTCATTCAGATACTTCTGGACTCCTGCTTCCGCAGGTGTGACGGCTTTTCTAGCTTTTTACGGGATCAACAAGCTTGAGCCCATTAATTTCTTGACAGGAAAGGGAATCGGGTCTATGCTGACTTATAGGTTGAAAAGAGTTTTGTTTTGGGACAAAACAGGCCGCAGGGCTCTTTAAGCTTATGCGGCTTTTTTATTGCCTCCACCCTGGGCTGTTGCATCTTAGGAACGTCGTCAAACAAAGGAGGTGGAACGAAATGGCCAGAGCAAGGAGAAATTTCTACCGGCGAGTTTCCAAGAGGAAAGCACCCCCGAAGTCTTTCAAGGTAACCTGTTCCCGCTGCGGAAAAGAACTGATGATGGAGGTCCCCGCTCCTCCGGGCAAAGATCTTCTCTGCCTGGACTGTTATAATAAATAAGCGCAGAGCTCTCTCTCCCCGGCCAAGGGGAAAGGGATATTTCTGGACTGCACCCCTAGCCCGCATGGCTCCCTCCCTACTTGATCGACCTTCGAAACTCGGCGACCGAGCTGATCTTCAAGGCGACTCCGGAAATTTCCCCGGTTACTTTTTTCAGGGTTCCATAGTCAAAGACGAACTGAACCTCACCGATCTGTTTAATCCGTCCACTCTCATAGGAAAAATCCAGATCATCAATCTTCCAGATCAACCCATTTTTGTATTCCAACCGGACGGAACCGAGCCTGATTAGAAAACCGTCTTCGATCACGACCGGTATATCCCCAATCTGGCTGATCCTGCCGGTCTGCCCCAGACCCCATCCATAGTAATCGAAACGTAAATCTCCGATCTTGCGGATTTTCCCGCTATCGTATTCCAGGGGAAGATCGCCGATCTGGCTGATCCGGCCGTCCTTATACGAGACCGATCCCGGGGGCATCCTTTCCACCAGGCTTACATTGCCGTACAGGTTCACTTCCACAATCGCTCCGGGGACCTCGAGATTCATCCAGACCAAAACTCCATTTCCCTTGAAGAAGGCGTAAGCCGGAACCCCGGGGTCAAAAGCGAAGATGCCTCCCAGCACTACACCCGATTCGGTAACGTAGAGCTCGGTCAGAGTTTGGGGGTGGGCGCTGTTCAGGGGAACGAGAGCGAAAAGGAGGCTGGCGGCAAATAAAGTTACCTTTTTTACCATGGGTGTCTTCTGCTTCTTCACTCCGAACTCCCCAAGGGCGCGGGCCCCGCGCCCCTACATGCCAAAATGCTCTAAAAATGCCCAAAGCCCGTGAATATGCATTGAGTGCCTAATCTTTTGATTTTCAATCCCTGTTTATCCCTGTCCCAATATTTCTTTTTTTCGAACTCCGGGCGGGCGCCCAGCAGGGCGCCCCTACAACTCAGGTCTCGGCCACGATTTTCGCCAGGTCCCGGTTCAATTCCAGAACCCGATCCCGGATTTCGACCTGCTCCGTCCATTCTTTCGCCTCCAGCTGCGCCTTCCGGCCTCGAAGCTGGGCCAGTTTGGCCTCCAGGTCCTGGAGAAGGAAGGCCCAGTCGATTCGGGGAGCGGCCTTCTCCGGGAATTCGACCCTCCGGAGCTCTTTGCCCATCTCCAGGGTGATCTCTTCCAGATAATCGGGAATGGCGACCTCGCATCCCAACCGCTTCCGGATCAACTCGGCCAGGACCTGCTGGGCCTTGTATTCTCCATGGATCAGGATGACTTTCATACCCCCGGGTTGAAAGTGACCCAGCCAATCCAGAATCTGGCTCTGCCCGGCATGGGCGGAAAAGCCGTTGATCGTGTAGATCTTCGCCTTCACGGCGATCTCTTCGTTGAAGAGACGGACCGTCTTGGCCCCGTCCACGATCTTGCGGCCGGTCGTCCCGAGGGCCTGGAACCCGACGAAAACCACGCTGGCCCCCTCCCGCCAGAGGTTGTGGCGGAGGTGATGGCGGATTCTCCCGGCTTCGGCCATCCCGCTCGCGGAGATGATGATCGCCGTTCCTTGAAGTTCGTTGAGGGCCATGGATTCCTGGGCCGTCTGGCTGTACCGCATCTGGGGCAGGGAGAGAGGGTCCTGCCCTTTCCCGAGGATCTTCCGGGTGGCTTCATCCAGGTATTCCGGATGGCGGCGGAAGATCTCGGTCGCCTGAATCGCCAGGGGGCTGTCCAGGTAGACCGGCATGTCTTTGGGAAGTCTCCCATCCTGGGAAAGGAGATAGAGAGAGTAAATCACTTCTTGAGCCCGCTCCACGGCAAAGGACGGAATGATCACTTTCTCCTTCCGGGAATAGCTGAAAGCGATGGCTTGGGCGAGTTCATTCAGGCTCTGGGCTTCATCTTTATGGTCCCGGTCCCCGTAGGTCGATTCCAGGAAAAGGTAGTCCGCCAGCCGTATTTGGGTCGGGTCTTCAACCAGGAGCTGGGCGGGCCGGCCAATGTCCCCGGAGAAGACAATCTTGTTCTCCTTCCCGTTTTCCTTCACCCAGAGCTCGGCGACCGAGGCCCCCAGGATGTGGCCGGCATCCTGGAAATTTACCCTCAGCCCGGGGAAGGGTTCGAAGGGTTGATTGTATTTCTCCGCCACGAAAAGAGGGAAGACCGCCCGGGCGTCCTCCTGGGTGTAAAGGGGCTGCATCCGGCTCTCCCCGTGGCGGAGTTGCTTCTTGCTTTTCCACTGGGCCTCCGTCTCCTGGATGTGGGCGCTGTCGAGGAGCATGATCTCGAGCAAATCCCGGGTGGGCGGGGTGGTGTAGATCTTTCCCCGAAACCCCTTTTTGGCCATCAAGGGTAGAAGACCGGAGTGGTCGATATGGGCATGGGTGATAAGGAAAAATTCAATCCGCTGCGGCTCATAGGCGTCCGTGTCCCAGTTTCGTTTTTCGATCTCCCCCATCCCCTGGTGCATCCCGCAGTCAATGGCGAACCGATGCCCCTGGGTTTCCAGGATGTAACAGGACCCGGTGACCGTCCTCGCCGCCCCCATGAATTTGACTTTCATGAATCTGATCTCCTCCCTCTCTCTGAATGCCTTTCATGTCGTCATTATTCCAAGAATGCGACATTTGATCAAGAGGCGATGTGCTCTCGCCTTGGGCAACATGCCTTTTCATTCCGCATTCCGCATTCCGAATTTCGCATTTTTGATCTTTCGGCTTGACTTTCCGTTGTCAATATAATAATCCATATCGTAGAATAAAAGGGGGAGTTTGATGGGGATGGGGTCACGGATGCAGCCGAGGTGACCCGCACGATTGATCCGCGTTCCGATTCACTCCTAAAAACCAGCCTTTCACCAAATCGTCCCTGGATGCTTTTCCCGGAGACTGTAGGATCTGAAAGGGCAACACCGGGGGGAATTGTACTTCTTCGTTGGACTTCGAACCCTCCCCGGATGACTGGAAGCAAGGAAAACACCATGCTGGCGGTAGTCAAAGACTTTTCCCGAAAAGGCGTCTCCCTGCAGGAGGTTTCCCGGCCGGAATTCAGCCCTTACGAAGTCCTCATCCGGGTGAAAGCCGTGGGCATCTGCGGAAGCGATGTGCGGATCTTCAACGAGGTCACCCCGGGCAGGAAAAAGATCGTCATCGGTCATGAACTGTCGGGAGAAGTTGCCGATTTCGGAGAGAAGGTCCACAGCTTCAAGAAGGGAGACCGGGTCGCCACCTCCATCTGCATCGGGTGTGCCATCTGCCGGTACTGCCGCAAGGGGTACTTCAACCTCTGCGACAAGCTGGAAGAGGTGGGAGTCACCATCGATGGAGGGATGGCGGAATACGTCTCCGTCCCCGCCCGAAACGTGCACCGAATCCCAGAACATGTTTCTTTCGAGGAGGCGACCCTGGCCGACCCCCTGGCCTGCTCCATTCGGGGGCTGGAGATGGTCAGCATCCAGAAGGATTCCTGGGTCTGCGTGCTGGGGCCCGGAACCATCGGCCTATTGGCCGTCCAGATCGCCAAGCGGGTGTTGAGGGCCAGAGTCGTCGTGACCGGGACGCGGGAGGATCGTTTGTCCCTGGCCCGACAATTCGGTGCTGACCATGTGGTGAATGTGAATCAGGATGAGCCGGTGAAATTCATCCTGGATAAAACCGACGGCGGGGCGGACTTCGCCTTCGAGGCCACGGGTTCCGGGAAAGCCCTGGAGGACGCCTTTTTCTCCACCAAGAAACACGGCTCCATCGTGGCCATGACGGTCCACAAGCAGGTCCAGATCAACATGGAGCCGGTCATCCGCAACGAGCTGAAGGTCTTCGGTTCTATCTGTTACAACTACAAAGAATTCGACCAAGCCTTGGATTTGATCGCTAAGAAGAAGGTGGACCTTGAGTTGTTCACCCCGCATACCTTTCCCCTGACAGAGTACGAAAAGGCCTTTGCCTTCGTCATGTCCAGGCAAGGGATCAAAAGCATCCTTAAGCCATAAGAAAACGGAATGATGGAATAATGGAATATTGGAATAATGGGGAAGAAAGATGTAAAATTCAATGCTCCACCCATCCTTCCATCATTCCATTGTTCCATTTTTCCAATTCTTTTTAGGAGGGGTCAAAATGGTTGCCGGCGTATTGATCCGGACCGCTCCCCAGAGGAGCAAAGAGGTGTACTGGAAATTGAAGAACATGGAGGGGGTGGCCAACATCGTCCCGGTTTTCGGGCGCTATGACCTGGTGTTGATGATCCGCGCCCTGGACATCGATGCTGCCGGGAAGCTGGTGGCCAAGATCCGGGAGATCGAAGGGGTGGGCTATACGGAAACCCTCATCGCCGCGCCCCCGCCGGAATAAGGCTGAGGACTCGCTGCAAGTTCCAGGTTTGAGGTTCTGCTTTCCCTCTGGGGCCCATAACCCGGGACTTGAGCGCGGATGTTTCCCCTGAATTCTTCATGCTGGCGTTTCGTATGAATCTATATCCTTGATCTGTACTATTAACGTGCTGACTCTCTAAATTTGATGAACTCATAAGAAATCAAAAAGTAGGTTTTTCCGTCATTCCGGCGAAAGCCGGAATCCAGTCCTTTCCAGCAGTTATAAGTTTTCTGGACTCCGGTTTTCACCGGAGTGACGATTTTTTACGAGACCATCAAATTTTGTAAAGAAAAATCTCTTTAGCCAAGGAATCCCAGAAATCCCCCCAACCCCCCTTTTTTAAAGGGGGGCGAGGGGGGATTTCCGGATGGCGCTTGGTCTGGGACAGAACCCATTTTCTGGGTTGCGGCTACGTCAAGCTGAGGCTTAAGGAGACAAACCTTCTATTCCATTCCCCGGAGGAGAACTCAAAGATGAACCTGAAGTCCCTCATTCTGCAACGTACCTCCAAAGACCAGATCCGGAAAGGGATTACCGTCCTGACCAAGGGAGAAGGAATCTATGTGACCGACCAGGAGGGGAAGCGTTATCTCGACCTGGTCTCGGGGGTGACCCGGCCGGTCCATGTGGGATACGGCCGCAAGGAAATCGCTCAGGCGGTCTATGACCAGATCTGCCAGATGTCCTATTTCACTCCCATGCAGTTTGCCAACCTCCCCGCCATCCAACTGGCCGAGGTTTTAAAAGAGATCGCCCCGGGGAAGATCGGCTATTTCACCTTCGTCTGCGACGGCTCGGAGGCGGTGGAGACGGCCATCAAGCTGGCCCGCCATTATCACGCTTTCAAGGGGGAGCACAAGCGGTACAAGGTCATCTCCCGGCGGGGAGCCTATCATGGAGTCACCGGCGGAGCCCTGCGCGTGCTGGGGACGGTAATGCCCATGCGGCAGATCATGGAGCCCCTGGCGCCGGGAACGATCTTCGTGGAATCTCCTTACTGCTACCGCTGTCCCCTCCACCTGACCTATCCCGCCTGCGGTATGGCCTGCGCCAGGGACGTGGAGCGGATCATCGAGTTCGAAGACCCGACGCAGATTTCCGCCTTCATCGGGGAGCCCATCCAGCAAGGATTCGGAGCCTACGCGCCTCCCCCCGAGTACTGGAACATCATCCGGGAGATCTGCGACAAGCACGGAATTCTTCTGATCATCGACGAGGTCATCTGCGGGTTCGGACGGACCGGGGAGTGGTTCGGGGTCCAGCATTTCGGCATCCAGCCGGACATCATAACCATGGCCAAGGGAATCACCAGCGGGTATGTGCCCCTGGGAGCAGTGGGCTGCACCGAAGAGGTGCTGAAGCCCATCGACGTCTTCCAGCACCTCCACACCTACGGAAACCACCCCGTCTCCTGCGCGGCGGCCTTGAAGAACATCGAGATCATGAAAAAAGAAAACCTGATCCAGAACGCCAAGGCCATGGGAATTTACTTTCTGGATGGCCTGAAAACCCTGACCCGCCACCCCACCGTGGGAGAGGTGAGGGGTACGGGCTTATGGACCGCCGTTGACTTCACCGTGGACAAGAAGACCCGGGCCCCCTTCTCCATGGACCGGCTGACCAGCCTGGTCAACCGGGCCAAAGAGAAGGGGTTGATTATTAAATTCATGGGGCCGGCCCTGGAGTTTGCCCCCCCGCTGATCATCCGGAAAGAAGAAATCGACTGGGCCCTCAAAATCCTGGATCAGGTGATCACCGAAGAAGAAAGGGCAATGGGGTTGTAAGAACCTGTTGCCGGTTGCCGGTCACCCGATGAAGGGAAAACGATGAAAAATCTGGATTCCGAAAAGGTAATCAAGAAGGTCTTCGAAGAAATCGACCGGGAAAAGGAGGAGATGGTCTCCACCGCCCGGCAGCTGGTCCGGATTCCGAGCCTGGTGGGGAAAGAACTGGCGGCCCAAAAGTTTATCGAGGGCAAGCTCAAAGAAATGGGCCTGAAGGTGGACACCTTTGAGGCCAAGCTGGAAGAGGTGAAGGACCACGAAACGTTCATCCAGGTCCCCTACTCCTTTGAAAACCGCCCCAATGTGGTGGGCATTCTGGAAGGCTCTCCCCAGGCAAGGTCGCTGATCATCAACGGTCACGTGGACGTGGTCTCCCCCGAACCCGTCGACCGGTGGACCTTCGATCCCTGGGGAGGGGAAATCCGGGATGGAAAGCTGTACGGCCGCGGGGCCTTGGACATGAAAGGCGGGTTGATCGCCAACCTATTCGCCCTCAAGGCCATCCTCAAGAGCGGCTTCAAGCCCAAGGGAAAATTGATCTGGGAAAGTGTCGTGGAAGAGGAGGCCGGAGGGGGAGGGGGAGCCCTGGCCTGCTTTTCCCGCGGATACAAGGCCGACGGGATGTTCATCCCGGAGCCCTCTTCCGAAAAGTTGTGGGTTCAACACAACGGCATCCTCTACTTCCGCGTCAGAGTAGTGGGCAAAACCGCCCATGCCGCCCTTTCCCACACCGGGGTGAACGCCATCGGGAAGATGAACAAGATCCACGATGCCCTCCTCGCCCTCGACGAAAAGCGGGCCAAAGAACACCCCTACCCCCTGCTGGAAAAGGCCAGCGGCGGCCGTTCCTGCAACCTGAACATCGGCACGTACCATGCCGGAGACTGGGCCTCTTCGGTGGCGGGCATGGCCACGATGGAATGCCGGGTCGGGTTTATCCCCGGAGAAAAAGGGAAGGACGTAAAGAAAGAAGTGGAGGAAATCATCGCCCGGGTGGCCCAGGGCGATCCCTGGCTGAGGGAACACCCCCCTGCTGTGGAATGGTACGGCTGGCACACGGAACCCTGGGTGCAGGACGAAAAACATCCCTTTGTTCAGGCCTTCTTGAAATCGGCGGCGCCGGTCCTGGGAAAGGCGCCAGATATCAGGGGATTCACCGGAGGCCTGGACACCCGCTTCGGTCCCTACTTCGGGACTCCGGGATTTGTATTCGGCCCCAAAGGAGACCGGTTCCATGGGCCGGATGAATACGTGGAGATCGACTCGATCCAGACCGTCACCCGGGTCCTGGCCAAGTTCGTTATCGATTGGTGTGAGTGTGAGGAATTATAGGAACCATCTTTGTTAGAAATTGAGAGAGAAGCACCAAATTCCAAATACCAAGCACCAAACAAATCCCAATACCCAAATTCCAAAATTCGAAACTATCCTTGCGGCGGGTTTCGGTCATTGGATTTTAGAATTTTGAAATTTGTTTGGAATTTGGAATTTGTCCCTCTTCTGAAGAGGTTCGGGCTTCTCGGAATAAGAAAAACCAACGTTAATCGGATGGATTAATGGATATGGTTCTATTGGATATCCAATCGGTCACCAAACGTTTCGGCGGGCTCACCGCCATTCACGATGTGAGCCTCCAGATCAAACAGGGCGAAATCATGGGATTGATCGGGCCCAACGGGGCCGGCAAAACAACCCTCTTCAACCTGGTCTCGGGCTTCTATCCCGTGGACAGCGGGGAGGTTCTCTTTCAGAACCAGAAGATCACCAACCGCCCCCCCTATGAGTGCTGCCGCCTGGGCATCGGGAGGACGTTCCAGACCGTGAAGACCTTCGCCAAGCATGATGTTCTCTACAACGTGACGGTCGCGGCCCTTCCCCGGATGAAGGGGGTGAAAGAAGCCCAGGAGTCGGCTCTGGAGATTCTATCCTTTGTGGGCCTGGCGGGGAAAAAGGACCATCTGGGGGGCGCCCTCACGCTGGCGGACCGCAAGCGGCTGGAGATCGCCAAGGCCCTGGCCACCAAACCAAAGCTCCTCCTGCTGGACGAGGCCATGGCCGGGCTGAATCCCGCGGAAGTGGAAGAAGCCCTCCTGCTCATCCGGAAAATTCGCGAAAAGGGGATCACCATTTTTCTCATCGAACACGTCATGCAGGTCATCATGAACCTCTCCGACCGGATCGCCATCATCCATTACGGCGAAAAGATCTCCGAGGGGCCTCCGTATGAAGTCGCTAAGGATAAGAAGGTCATCGAAGCCTACTTGGGAAAGGAATATGTTTTCCGGGAAGGACAGAGCTAACTGCGGCAGAGATGCAAGTGAAAAAAGCGGCTTCCTAATGAGTTCATTATAGTATAAACGTCATTGGTTTGAGGATCTTTCCTTTTGAAAAACTTGAACTGGACTCCGGCTTTCGCCGGAGAGACGAATATAAGAAAGGGATGGTTCTTTTCCGTCATTCCGGCGGAAGCCGGAATCCAGGAGGATCAAAAGATGAACTCGATGTCTGGATGATTATGGTCTCATTCATAAGTGCGCTTGCGTGTATTTAAGTGCCTCAAGGTTGAAGGCTTTCTTAACAACCAAGAATAAGGAGGGTGCAAGATGAAAAACAGTTGGGTGACAAAGGTTGGTTTATTAGCCGGTATTTTCCTTTTCCTGCTGGCCGGGCCGGCCGGCGCTCAAGACATCAAGATCGGGGTGATCCAGCCGCTGAGCGGCCCCATGGCGCTGCTGGGAAAGTACAGCCTGGAAGGTTCCGAAGTGGCCAGGCTGGAGGTAAATTCGAAGGGAGGGGTTCTCGGCAAGAAGGTGGAGTTCATCATCGTCGATGCGCCCGATGCCAAAGCAGCGGCGGCCATGGCCGAAAAGCTCTGCACCGTGGACAAGGTGAAGATCATCATGGGGACTTATTCCAGCTCCCTCTCCTACACGGCCACGAACGTGGCCGACAAATATGGCGTGGTGTACTGGGAACTGGGGGCCATCGCCGACGACATCACCGCGCGGGGTTTCAAGTACGTTTTCCGTACCTGTCCGGCGGCTTCCACTTACAGCTACTCGGCTTTGCAGTGCATGTCCGAATCCCTGGCCCCGAAAATGGGAAAGAAGCCCGATCAGGTGAAATTGGGCCTGGTCTTCGAAGATGGCTTGTTCGGAACTACCCAGGCAAAATTCGGATATGAAGCCGCCAAGAAATACGGGATGGTCGTCGTGGCCAACATCCCCTACAACGCCAAGTCCACCGACCTGACCCCGGTCATCCTCCGGCTGAAATCGGCCAAACCGGATTTCCTTCTCTATCCCGGCTACTTCAATGACCAGGTCCTTTTCGTCCGCCAGTCCAAAGAACTGGGGTTTGACTATAAAATCGCCCTCACCACCGGGGGCTCGGGGCTGAAGGACTTCGGGAAAGCTTTGGGCGATGATTCCGAGGGAGTCGGGCTCGTGGGATTCACCTCCATGGATGTGAACCCCAAATTCGCCAAAGGAGTCAAGGAATTCGCCGCCCTTCACATCAAGCTCCTCGGAAGGGAGGCCGACGGCCCCTACCCGTTGATGAATTACATGGGGACCAAGGTGCTCTTCCAGGCCATCCGGAAGGGAGGAGCCGTCGAACCCGAAGCCGTCCGCAAAGGGGCCCTGTCCATCGATATTCCTCCCGAGGGAACGGAGACCGGCGGAGGGGTGAAGTTTGATCCCAAGACCGGGCAGAACATGAGGGCCGTTACGCCCGTTGCTCAATGGCAGAGCCAGAAAATGGTCACGGTTTGGCCCGAAAAAGCGGCCATCGCCAAGATGATCTTCCCTCTCCCCACCTGGGCGGAACGGAAGAAAAAATAAAGTTTCGGGTTTCGAGTTTCGGGTTTCGGGTTTCAATTTGCGGGTTGTAGGGGCACGCTGCAGCGTGCCCCTCCTCAAAAAGGGCAATATTTTATCTTCGTCCGGGAAAAAGTATCTTTAAGAGAACAAGCCTATGTTGATCATCATCGGACAATCCCTCATCAGCGGGCTCCTCATGGGGGGGATTTACGCCCTAGTGAGCATCGGCCTCACCCTGATCTTCGGGGTCATGAACGTGGTCAATTTCGCCCACGGCGAATTCCTTATGCTCGCCATGTACCTCACCTTCTGGGTCTTCCACTATTTCCAGATCGATCCGTATGTTTCCCTTTTGATCGTAACCCCCCTCCTGTTTGTCATCGGGGCCATCACCCAGCGGTACCTGATCCAGCACCTGATCCAGGCGGAGCATTACACCCAGATCTTCGCCACTGTGGGCCTGTCCACCATCATGGCCAATGCCGCCCTGTTTTTCTGGAAAGCCGATTACCGGATGGTCAAGACCCCTTACATGTCATCCACTTTGACCTTCAGCGACCTGGTGGTCAGCTATCCCCGGCTGATCTCCTTCCTGGTGGCCATCGGCATTACCGTTCTCCTCTTTCTATTCCTGAAGCATACCTATCTCGGCCGGGCCATCCGCGCCACCGCCCAGGATATCACCGGGGCCAAGCTCATGGGGGTGAACATCAACCGGGTGTACATCTTCACCTTCGGGTTGGGCTCGGCCTGCGTGGGGGTTGCGGGAGCCCTGTTGATGCCCATTTATTACGCGTTTCCGACCGTGGGGCTTCACTTCGTCCTCACCGCTTTCGTGGTCGTCGTGCTGGGGGGCATGGGGAACATCACCGGGGCTCTCTTCGGGGGGCTGGTCATCGGGGTCGTGGAGGCCTTCAGCGGCTTTTTCATCTCCCCGGAATTGAAGGAAGCGGTTTATTTCGTCATTTTCGTGCTGGTTCTCCTGGTCAAACCGTCGGGTTTGTTTGGGTTGACCAAGGGATAGGGTACATTCATCCATGAGATTCCTGAAGAGGAACTACTTCCTCGGTTTCTTGATACTTCTGGCCCTGCTGGTGGCGTTGGTGCAGAATGCCTTCGTGCTGCACCTGTTGATCATGGTCTTTACCTCCGCTGCGCTGGGCCTGGCCTGGAACATCATCGGCGGGTACGGGGGGCAGCTTTCCCTCGGTCACGCCGCCTTTTACGGGATCGGGGCTTACACCTCGACCCTGCTCTTCCTCCATCTGGGGGTCACGCCCTGGCTGGGCATGATCGCCGGGGGCCTCCTGGCGGTGATTGCTTCCCTGGTCCTGGGGATCCCCTGCTTCCGGCTCCGCGGGACCTATTTTACCCTGGCCACCATTGCCTTTGCTGAAGTGCTGCGGATCCTGGTGGTCTATTTCAGGGAATTTACGGGCGGAAGCATTGGGATCGTCCTGAAGTTTAATGCCGGGTTTCTGAACCTGATGTTCAAGAACCGGGAGCCTTTTGCCTACGTCGCCCTGGGTTTCATGGCCCTGACCTATTATCTCTCCGTCTGGATCGAGAATTCC
>Ga0315279_10006628_pt1 | contig 14573 bp, 9 predicted proteins | sample YL17G06_20_MG_FD_203694 | JGI IMG/M metagenome (GOLD analysis project Ga0315279, IMG submission 203694) | Sediment microbial communities from Yellowstone Lake, YNP, Wyoming, USA - YL17G06_20 | ecosystem: Environmental > Aquatic > Freshwater > Lake > Sediment | place: USA: Wyoming | collected... | reverse complement strand
CAATGGGACAGGGGATGTCGGGATCTACTTCAGGCACAATTCGCACTTTTGACAGATAGGTGCTCAACTTCTTCAGTTGTTCAGAATTGATAAGGTTACGCCTTGCCTCTTCAACCACATAGTTGGAGGTAAAAAGTGTGCAACGTCCTTTTTTTGCAAGTTCCCAAAAACGATTTAACCCTGGACTCCCATAGGCTACGGAAAACAGGATGTTGGCATCAAGAAAGATTCGATCGATGGTCATAGACCTTTAGGCCTCTCATGAGGGATTGTCTCCGGATCTAATCCCAACTTTCGAACCTCCTTCACTGCCCATTCGTAGTCTTCTCGAGTGATCGCATTGTTTAACAAGAATTCAGCTTTTCGTTCAGGGGTGTAAATCTCTAATGGCAGTGTCACCACAGGTCGCAAAAGAACACCTTCTGCACGGGGTTCTGCAACGATAAGAGATCCTTCCTCGAATCCATATTTGCGTCGCATTCCAACCGGGATGACTACTGTCCCTCGCTTGCCAACTTTAGTGGTCTCGTTTCCCATAGCTTTTAACCTCTTTTATCAGAATATCAGATATTCTGATTTATGTCAAGATCTGAATCCAAATAAAATGGGATGTATCTTTTTTAAATTATAGAGAGTTTGAAATTCATTGTAAATTAGTCTGAAGTGTGCTATCATTTTGATAGCAAGGAGGTGATGTAACAATGGCAAGTGTACTGATTAGGGATGTCCCTGAAGAGGTTTTATCCAGGTTCAAGATCATGGCTAAGAGTCATAAGAGGTCACTGCAACAGGAACTCAAGGTGTTTTTGGAAAATACGGTAACTCAATCCTCCCCTGAGATTTTTCAGAAAATGGCAGAAATCAAAAGAAAACTCCGTAGTAAATCCATACGATTCACTGACAGCAGTAGGCTGCTCAGGGAGGACAGGGCCCGTTGAATCTGGTTATTGATGCAAGTGTTCTGATTAAGTTCTATGTTCCCGAAATCCTCTCGGATAAAGCTGAAGAATTATTGAACAGGGTAGCGCAGGGTGATGTAATGTTGCTTGCACCGGATTTAATCTATCCTGAGGTGGGTAACATTCTCTGGAAAAAGCAACGCAAGAAGGAACTGACTCGTTCCGAGGTCGAGGAGATCACAGACGCCATTATATCGCTCCCTTTAAAGATAGAAGCCTCAAAGCTGTTGTTGCCGTTGGCTATGGATATTGGAATAGCATACCCAATCACCGTCTACGACGCCATTTATATTAGCATGGCAAGAGTCTATGAGACAAAGATGATGACCGCCGATAGAAAGCTCGTTGACGCAACGGCTAAAACAGAATTAAAAGAATACGTTGCATGGCTGGGTAGCCATAAATGGTAGAAATAGCAAATACCTACCGAATCTCTTTAATTTTTTTCCAATAGTGCAGACCAAACATTTATTCTATCTTTTACTTCCCAAGACATTGTTCAAAGAATAGCAAGAGAGTCCAGAGGGGAATCTTTATTAAGTTTTCCTCCCGCCTTCTTAACAACAGCTTTAAAAAGTAAAGGATAAAGATTTGACCCCTCATCCTTCGCCAAAGAAGTCGACTTGCTTTGAGTTAAGGCTGATTGCAATTAGAACTCCCTTTGCTTTTAAGGACATACAATTTTACTTAGATAGTTTGTAACTGAACCTGGAGGAATATGAACCCATTCTGAAGGAATTTCATACTCATCCTTTATACTTCCGCTAATGTTATATAAAGTGGCCGATAATACCCGAAACTTCCGTTCCAAACAATTTATTTCAAATAGCTGTTTCCATTCTCCTGTTGATTTTTCTTGTGCTTTCTCTATGACACCCACTGCTCTTTCAGGGTCCTTTAACCCCTTCAAATCCTCTTCGCTAAGTCCAACTGTTTCAATAATTCTTACCCAAACCCAAAGAAAATTGTTTGTAAAACGTTTTATGTTTGTTGAATCGTAGTAATAGATATTGCCAGTCGAGGTTGCTTGAAACAACTTCCACTCTGCTCCCGCTGCTTGATTAGATCCATAAACAAAAAGCGACCAGATACCAATGAGAGTAATTCCAACTTTGATCAACAATTTATTCCATTTCATATCTATCCTTATCTCCATGGTCTCTATATAGAAACCTCTATCTCCCTCTCCCTACGTATACATCCGAATGTTGAGAGTGTTCCTGCCAATTCTTTGTATAGAGTGAAGCCAATTTCTTATCGTGGATTATGAGAAGATTCTCGGCGGTAAATAAGATTGCTAACGCCATTCCGTTCAATAGCGACTCAGTATACCTACTTACACCAATCCCTCACTACAAACAATCCTTGGAATTGGGTGGTCTTCGAGTTGTAGGCCCCGGCGATCAAGTAATTCCCGCATACTATGTTGGTGGTAAATTCGTGTAAGGTTCTTCAGTAATTCTTGGCCATTAACCCCATTCCGACGTAAGAGGTTGAGCTCTCGGTTGATGGCTGTTGTGATTGTCCCTCGAAAGGCTTTCTCTAAGATATTAATCTGTCCCTTTAAGTCTTCATCTGTTATTGCCTCAAAGAGGACACGCATTTCCCGAAGGGTGTAGCGTTGACCATGCGTGAGGGAGAGAGTGTGTTCACGCTCAGTCTGACGGTGTTTGACCTCTTCGGTAAATTGGCGCTTCACACGCATGACAGCCGAGTTATAACCAGACGGCAACGTGCTTCCTGCCATGTCTGGTCCACACTTGATCACTCCAAGGACACGCGGAATGTCTCTTGATTTAACATCTCCTTTTTCATCCAGAAGGAACAACTGTTGGTAGCGTCCGGCCTGACAGAACGCGTATAACCCCTTTGCTGATGATGGTTTAACGGTGCGAATGCCATCTCTCAGGTTAGCGATTCGCTCATACTCAGCAGGGCTTTCCTTCCTCAACTGTCTCAGAATTTCCTCTGCCTCGTTGAGATCCAGAAACTCCTCTTCTTCCTCCTCAAATAGGCTTAACTGCCCACCCTTCTTTTCATAGATGGCGTACATGGCCTCTTCATTGAGTTGTTCAGAGCGATCAAGGATGGCCGAATCTTCTCCAATGGTGTCATGGATTTCCTGGATTCGGTTTTTCAACTTTTGCCTTAACCCAAGGTTTCGCTCGATACCAATCTCTGGGAGAAAGTTGAAACCGTAGATAACATCATAATCAGACCCTATCCGATCAATGCGGCCAAAGCGTTGTATAAGCCTTACTGGATTCCAATGAAGATCATAATTGATAACCTTATCACAGTCTTGGAGGTTCAAACCTTCTGCCAGAACATCCGTAGCAATAACAGTAAACAGTTCCGATTCCCCAGATTGGAATTTATATTCAGGGTTGGCCTTCGGCGCAAAACGACCCACAACACGAGCCTTGCTCTTATCGCCGCTAAAAATGACTTCGACATCTTTCAGTTTGCCCCCAGGGTTCAAGTTATCGAATAAGTAACGTGCTGTGTCGGCATACTGGGTGAATATCAGTCGTTTACCATCTTTAAGGGGTTTCTCCTTCATCCACGTCTTGAGAGTCTGAAGTTTATTATCTTTGTCTGGGGTGATAGGCTTAACCAGAGTTTGAATCTTCTTGAGAAGCTGAATGTCGTGGTCAATGTGCTCTTTCAGGCAATCGGAGTCGAAATCCGCTACATCATATCGCCCTGAAATCCGACGAAGAGCGTCCATTAAATCTTGTTCTTCAGCCTGGTTCGGCTCGTAAAGAATTGCCTGTGCGTCTTCTCCTGCGGGGACAAATCCCTGTGATAGAGCCTCTCGAAATCGTTCATGTACCTTTAGCAGTTTATCTATCGTTTCTTTGAATGCGAAAACACTCGACTCAAACCGCTTGAATAACAACACCCTAATCAATCCTCTGAGGTTGGCACCAGCCCGATGTAGGCTGGCATAGGGTTCCCGCCGTTGTTTTTCCTTGATGACATAATGCCATAGGCCATAACGGGCATAGGTCAGTTCGTCCACTGGTGGCTTGCCCGGAATGCCCTTGCGGGATTTGCCTAAGTATTTGCGCAATTGTTGATAGAGACCCTGATAGGTTTCTTCAATACTGTACTCGATAGTATCTAACTCTCGCTTGGGAAAAAATTGGTGTCGCCCACCTACGAAGACATACGCTCTTCGTTTTCCATCCAGATATTCTCTAAAACGTGAAGGATCGACAGGTTGATGGGTCTCTGCATCGAAACCGTACCAGCGTAATATGTGATTGCGGGTCCGCCGTATGAGTAGGTTGGAAAGTAAATCCGGCAACTTCCTTTCGCCATGCTCGATAAGCTTGAAATATTCCCTCAAGGACGGTGGGTTCACTGGTAGGTCAGTCTTGTCATCTTGATGAAAAAGCTTGATCTGGTGGTACACATCCCATGCACTCTTGTTGCGAGGAGTTGCAGTTAGGAAACAACACCGCCGTCCTGTGGCTAAAAAAGCCTGAACCACTTTATATCGTTGTGTATCAGGATAGCGCAAATTATGACTCTCGTCTATCAGCACAAAATCCCGGTCACGATACTTCACATCCTCAAGAAGAAACTTAGCCGTACCATCATCGTCTTCCTTCAGGTAGCCCATTGAAAGAACACGGGCATTGAGTTGATAAACCTCGTTGTAGCGGTCCCACATATCCACCAGTGCAGCAGGGCATATTATGATTGGTCGCGCATGTTCGGTACGCTCGAAGTGTTTCACAATGGCGGTTCCGATATAACTTTTTCCAAGACCTACAACATCGGCGATGAATGCCCCGCCATAATCGCGAACTATCTGTATGGCCTGCCGGACAGCTACTTTCTGGAAGTCAGCCAATCGTTTGGTGATCTCGTCGTCCCAGAGGATGTCCTTGTCTTCCTCTCCTTCCAGCCGATCCTTGACCAGCGTGTAGAGAGTTTTCATATAGATGTCGTAAGGACGGACTGGGACGACAGCCCAGGACTGCTTCATCTCCTGCATCAAGGCTTCGTCGAAATCTTGAGACTCTTTCCAAAGTTCCTCGAACCAATGGACCAATTCGGCGTGATTGTCGTTTCCCTGGACGACCACGTTGAGTTCGGTATTGTGGGTAACACCAGAAAGTGTGAGGTTGGATGATCCAACAATAGCTATCCCATTCTCGTGACGATCCACAGGCTTTCCGGTTCCGTCGTAGACTGTCCCGTAGTCGAAAATGTAAGCCTTGGCGTGCATTCTCCCTTTTGTATAGACACGAACTTTGAGCCTCTTTTCTTCGATCATTCGAACCAGTGTCTTGACCAGATTTTCGTCCTCATCTGTTTGGTCCATCAGTTCAATTGAGCAGCGGATGTTTTCAGCAGTTTCAGATGACATCCGCTTGGTTTCGGTCCTCTTCGGGTAATTTTGGGCCTCGGTGGCTTCAGCCACGAGTTCCAACCGGCGGTAGCCTTCGGCCAACTGCTCCAAAGTTTCTCGATTAGTGGTGTTACCTATAAGCAAACGCAATTCCTTAACCTTTGCCAGTTTTTCAGCGATGCTGGTCAGGCCGGAGAGGAAGAAATATCCCACTGCAAATCGTCCTGCTCCCGTCGAACTGAGGATACGATTAATGTGGTCAACCAACTTCTCATTACAATTGTCAATGATGTCATGTGTAGGCATAAAACATTTTCTCAGGCAATTTATTACTCAGACCAAAAAATACTGGCCTATTTTATTTATATCAGTAAACTTAAAATGGAGGTTTTGTGGTACTTTGGTGGTCCATTACCTTTTTATTTTTGTCTTGTTCTTTTGCGTGTAAGAAGGAGTTCATTTCCAAAGCTTTACAATGAAACGATCCTCTTCTTCGATTAAATCAGGTTGTTTACCATTGTGTTCTAACATTCCCCTTATGATCTTCCGCGGTACGCCGAGGCCACTTGCTTCAATAAATCTATAATCCCTCAAGACTTCCTTAACCAATTCATTTCGCGAGGCCCGATATCCAGCCTTCATCTTCTCCACAGTAACCGTATTGGGGAGGCGGCCCGGCGAAATGACTTCAAGCCTATCGTTAAAAATAGAAATCTCTATATCCATTACAGTAATAGTATAGTCCCGGTGGACTATTGCATTAACGACAGCCTCACGAACCGATTCCAAAGGGTAATCTTTCCAGCGGTCCTGGCGAACCCCTCTTTCATCAATCTTTGCTTCAACTGAGGTGTTATGTCGGACGAACTCTATCGTTTGCTCTACGATTCCAGTTTCAATAATTTCTCCTGAAGAAGCATACAAAGGTGTAATTGGCCCCCGTATTTGAACCCGTTCAAGCGAGGCGTAGTCCTTTTCCTTACCAGGATATGCAACGGCTGAAATACCTGCTTGAGGCAAGAACCGATTTGGAGAACGGCCGAAAAGCAAGATTCCTCCAACTGTCGGGATGGGCAAGGTACGACTCTCCACCATAAAATCGGTATTGAGAAAGAGCTTTTGCCAGCCTTCCATATCCTCCATTGGGGGACATTCCTGCTTTCTTATTTCTCGGAAATAGTTCTGTAATCGCCGAAGGTCCAAATCCTTGAACTCCGAACCCGGAACCGGTTTTTTGTCATAGCGCATAATCCCTGAAGACTGATATAGCCTTGCTTCTTCTTCCCTCGTCGCTTCACGGGATGAACTTCCTACCCTTATGAAAGTTATCCATGCACGCCCCTTCTTGGCTTTGTAGGGCTTATCTGGACTGTCGGATGGCAAGGTGATAATTCCTACGGACTTTCCCTCATCCCATTGTATATGTTCCCAATAAGGTATTACTGGAAGTTGAATATTGTTGCGCGCTACATTAACTACCCATTCTTCTACTTCCTTATGATCTTTTGTCAGTCCAGTCACAGTTCCATCATCCTCAACCCCTAAGATTATGTACCCCCCCTCCAGATTCAGGAGGGCCGCCATTTCTTTAGCAAGGCTATCGGGGTCAACGTTATCACGTTTGAACTCAACACCTGAGTTCTCCCCATTCTGAATTATTTCCAAAAGTTCTGTTTTCGTCATCGCAGTCTTCCTCAAAATCCGTATTTAAGCCGCCTCATCTCGAAAGCATCCTTGCCACCTTCCAAAACCTCTTCCACCAGTTCGCGGACAGAATGAGTATCAATAGAACCCATGTACTCTCGTGGCAGTCTGGCCTTTCCTTGATCTGCTTCCCCTGATGCAGTTAATCCAATGATTAATTCGGCATCACCCAGCACGGGGATGTTGGCATTATGTGTAGCAAACAAAAACTGTCTCCGACGTTTCTCATCGCGCATCTTGGGCACAACCCCATCTGTAATAAACCGGTTATCCAGATCATCCTCAGGCTGATCTACCACCAAAGGTGCCAGGGATTCCAACAGAAGAAGTAAGAGGACTGCCGTGGCCTTTTGGCCTGTAGAAAGTTCATCGAGGGTCTGCCATTGTGGAGACTGATCCTCGGAGGCAACATTAAGTCTGATTGTAGCTATGGGAGGAAGGGCTAATTCTTCTATTTGCATAATAACATCACTGTCTGCTTGAACAATTCGGTCAGCTTGCATAGGCGGGATACTAAACTTTTGTGTGAGTGCGTCTCTGCCTTCACGGCAGGCATCGGAGAATGTTTTAAGTGAAAGATCAGATTGCTGTTTCAATATCTCAATCGTTTCCGATAAACGTCCACCCACTTTATCGCGCAGGAGTTGGTACAAGGGTTCCCGGTTACCTGCGGAGGTCACTTCAACTTTTACACGGCCTTCAAGTTCCCGGCTCACTTTCCTTGCACCCCTTTCAAGTTGCCGAAATTCCTCAGCCTTGATATCTTCCCATTCAGCAAGCAGATTGCGCCGGTGATCGCCATGCTCTTTAGCATCTCGCTGGAGTGCCGATAATCGCTCTTTAAGGGGCCGGAGATCCTCAATCTGCTTACGGAGGTTGATGAATTCTTGCCCGTCAATTTTTGATTTCTGAAGGTCTCTAAGGATCTTTTCATATTCCGCTTGCACCATAGTTTTCCGTTTTTCCCATTGGTTGCGAACTGCCTCAATCTCTCCTTGAGCCTTATCTATTAGCTGTCTCATCTGCACACCTAATGCGATGAGCGCCTGACCAAATTGTTCCAAAATGCTATCCAACCGTAAAAGGATTTCCTTACCTGGCAGTCCTTCGAGCGCTTTTGAAGAGAGGAAAGCCCGGTCAATGGGGATCTCTCGCTGCAATTGTTCCAACCATTCTTTGAAAGGAGAAACTCTCTCGACAGCCGTTTTAAGAATCCTTTCCTCACGGACGAGCAGACTCTGTTCTTTTAACCGCTCCTCAAGCCCGTGTTCTTGGAAGCGACGCAGAGTCTCCTCAAGGGCTGGCAGGGCTGACAGACGTTCATGGATCTGTTTCTGTTCTTTGCGGGCATCAAGAATATTTGCCCTTGAGCGCTCCAGTTGTCGTTTAAGCTCGCTTTTACGTCGGGACAAATTTGGATCTCGCTCCACAAAACGTTCAAGCAGGTAAGTCAGCTTCTCTTTACTCTTTGTCAGTTCAGATATTTCATGTTGCCCAAAGACTTCCACTTGCGGAATGATATCTACGGGGGATAGATTGAGAACGTTGCCCGTTTCATCTCGAACTAATGGAGGATTAGGGATTGTCCGTTCGATCAAATAGTCACGCTTAGCCGGACGATAAGACCGCACCAACAAAGATATTTTGGTACCACTGCGGAGTACCTGCCGGACAATTCCTTCATGAGCCTTTCGAGCATCTTCCCCCAGCGGGTCAAGACCAAGCACGTAACGGAGGCTTTCAATCACTGTGGACTTTCCTGTTCCACGACCACCTATCAAAACATTCAGATTTTCGTTGAAGTGTATAGCCGCTTCATCGAGAAAACCACCTTCCCAGGCTATCGCAAGAAATTCCGTATGTTCTTCAGGTGCAGGATCGCTGGATAATCGGATTCTTGAAGATGGATCGAGAAACGCTTGCCGCAACCCCTCAACTGAAATCTGAGACATCTTAATCCAGGACCAACTCATTGTGTCTTCGAGATCTTCTGGGCTTGCGACATCCTTGGCATTCAATACGGCAACTGCCAAATTTTCATTTGCAGGCCGAAGCCGTTTATACTCCGGAACCTGGTTTTTCAATATCCCCCGTTTATCTTCGGGGACATCTTCAACTCTTCCCGGAATTTGAACAGCCATTAGATTCCTATCCTTCCATGCGTTGATTCTTGCTTGCCCATGAAGCACATGAAGAAGACCGGAATCTTGCGTAATATGCGCCGCAATAGTCACACCCCCTTGCTCATTTACGAAGCGTAGAATATCGGTGAATGTTTTGTTTGATAGCTTACTCGACGGGTCTGTGTCGCGAATTCCGAGTTCGCCTAAGTAACGGCTAAGTTTATCAATTGTGGTATCAGTAGGATAAAGACAGAGGACATGCACCCCCTCACTCGACCCGATCTCAAACCCTGGAAATACGCAAATATCATGCTGCTGAGCTTCTCTTCTGAAGAGATCGATTGATCCAACGTGGTTGTGGTCAGTAATCGCTATAACTCGAATATCCAGTTCGACACATTTGCCAATTACTGAAGTCACGTACTCTGTTTCGCTTATCCCCTGCTTTTGTCCTTGGTAGGTATTGGAATAATGATGTGGATTCACCTGGAGAGCACAGCGGTAAAACCGCGCTCCATTAGGTAATTTTAGCGCCTCCGCGATAGTTCCCGATCGATCCATTATTTACTCCTCCTTGCTCGCGTGACCATAAAGCCGAGATAGGATAGCACGTCGTGTTTTAACAAACAGGACCAACGACGAATTGTTCTTTCCAGACATCGTCCTCATATCAGGTGCAATGGTACTCTTTTTAGTTACAGGTTTCAAGATTCTTACAACGGTCCATTAACTTTCTAATCCTCAGCACCGTTTCCCATCACTGAACGTTTTTGACGGTCCTTAGGGTCAAGGCTGCCTGCCTTTTTCAGGCGTGTCTCTACAAGATAGATAACTGCCTCATAAATCGCTTCACGCTCGCCTTTGGTTAGGTGGAGAGCATCGAATACCATATCATCCAGTTGTCTGCGGTCTGGGAGGGGGTTTATTTTTGTAATGCCTTCATTTGAAACCTCTAGGCCATATTCTGTTTTTACATCTTGAATAGGACGGTTTTTGATCCCTTCATACCCTACCTCAAGCTCCTTTCCTTCAACTACGGGAATTCTGAGTGAAAGGAAATCTGCCATGAAAAAATCTAGAACACCTTGTCCCAAATTCTTGTTACCAAGAGTTTCTAAGATCAAGGCAAACAAAGTTGAATTTAAGAAGGAAACAAGCTGCTTAGCTTCTCCTCTTTTGAGATGCAATCGATAAAATCGTAATGATAAGTAAGACTTTGGATTAAAATGTATGATGAATGTGTCGTTAAAGCTACGAGGGACAAGAATTTTTGCCGCTGAGGTCATCTGATTTGTTGGTTTATACCAAGGCCGCTGATTCTTCGTTACAGACCTGAGATGATAGCCATTTTCTTCACCCCATTTTATATACTTTCTGATTCGTGAACTCGGTTTGTCCTTAATGACTAAGCAGTAAGCATCATAGCCTTGGATTTCTATTCTCTTATCCTTCTTTGTATAATCCTTTATCAACGGCACAAGGAATTCTTGGTCAATTTCTCCCTCGAACGGAGGTATTTCAGAAGTCGTCGTATGATTATTAAAAACATGGTAAAGCCCGTTTCCAATTCTTGTAGCCCCAGTAATTATGAAGAATCCATCAGCTCCACCCGTGTTCAGATAACGTTCTCCATTGAAAAAGTAAGACAATTGTCTCATTAAATTATTCCCTTTACTCAAAACTGTGTAGTAAATGTCCGGCGCCCGTAAATACTTGCCGCCCCATTTGTTGCCACCATACTTGCTTCCCTTCACAGTTAAACCAAACCTCTTCTTTATCTCCTCTGTTGCATCCTCCGGCCACTCCCAACCATCTTCCAATAGTGACTTCTGTGTAATTGGGCAGGTGCGATATTCAGGTGTGCCCTTACGGTCGGTGGCTGCTTCGATTTCATCAAAGATGATTGGCGAAAGGATGTGTTCGAAAGGCACCTTGAACATTACGAAACGTGCAGTTTTTTCCAGGGCCCAATCACGGCGATCATCAGGTGACGAAAAGAGGACGATCACCGTGTTAATATCGGCCTGTGCAAACGAACGCTTGGCCTGGTTATCCAATACCATTTTGATGTGGCTATGTTTTAGCAAAAACTCCTGCAAATCCTTTCCATATCCAACATCGAGCCAGGAGTTTGAGGTAATAAAGCAGAACGAACCCTTTGGGTTCAGGAGAGAGAGGCCATGGAAGTAAAAATAGATATACAGGTCGCTCTTTGCGTCCAGTTTGTGGGCTGCGGTATCGGTTTCCACTCTATAGCCAAAGAAATTCGGGAAAGCCTGGTAAACGGAGTGGGCCAATTTGGTTTTATATTCCTTTTTGTTTTCGGTCGTAACGTCCTCGCGGAAGAGATGAGGATCGGCAATGTTTTCCTGCCTCACATAAGGCGGATTTCCGATAGCGATGTCGAAGCCTTCCTTTTCACTCTCGAAGATTTCTACAAATGCAATATCCCAGACAAAGGGAATATCGGCTTTAGGCTTAAGCGCTTCCCGGGCAGAACCGATTCGGCTCAGTTCGCCCGATAAAGCCTCGATCTGCTTCTGCCATTTTACTGATTCAAGTTCAATCTGTTGGGGTTTTCCTTCAATCTTCCCATCCAAACGTATCTGCCTTTGTATTGGCCCTTCAATCTTTCGTCTGAGAGACTTTATCTCTTCTTGAATCTTATGGTGTCTTGCATCAAGGATATCCTGGAACAGACGAAGCTCTTCCCTTTTTACCTGATCAGGCGATTTGAAGTGGCAATCGGGATCGTTGTCATAGAATTTCAGCTTCTCGGTTTTGAGTTTCACAATTCGGCTTTTAATCTCTTTTGGGATGTCCCGGGCTGCCCGAATATGACCAAAATTTATCCCTCCCACCTCCTGGACAAGACTATCACCACACCGGATCTTAAAGGTGAAATGCGGCAGAAGAGGCTCACGCCGTATGTGGAGTACCTCACTGGTCAACTCGGCATCAACCACAAGAGCAAGCCACAGGCGGAGTTCAGCGACGTGGCATGCCCAGTCCATGACGTCTACGCCGTAAAGAGATTGGCCGATGATCCGCTTTTTTCTGTCGTAGGGCGTTTCTTTGAGGTTGAGATGCCGATTGGCTCTCTCCTGAAGATTGTCGAGAATATGGAGCATCCCAACGAGAAATGACCCGGAACCACAGGCCTTATCCAGCACGGTCAGCTCATGCAGCCGATGATTAAGGGATGGCCATAACTTCGCATCGGAAAAGGCTTTATCCGCATCTGCTTTCTCATCGGGCTCAAGGGCAAATATCAACTGATAAAGAAGACTCCTGTGTTCTTCTCCGAGATAGTTGGAAAGATGATCCACAAGGGCAAGCCTGCACATCAAATCGATTTCAGTCCGAGGGGTGTAGAAGATCCCCGCGTCGCCCCGTTCGTCCGCTTCCTCAGAAATATTAACAAGGCTTTCGTAGACCTTTCCGATCACCTCAGGATCGACCGCCACCTCCTGGTCAAGGGGACTGTCTTCCGCAATGGTGAAATTATAGCGCTCAAGAAACTTGAAGATCTGCTCAAACCGGTTATCCGCCACCAAGAAATCATGTTTCGTATCGAGCTCATTTTCAGTGAATAGGCCACCGTTCAAGAAAGGAGCCCGGGAGAGCGTGTCTTTGATCTTCCCCGGAAAATGCCTGTGGCCCCCATGAAACTTTCTATTAAACGCTTCAAAAAACAGGACCTTGATCCATTTATTGACGAAGGAATTTGCTGGTTGGTCTATTCCCCGGTAGCTTTCCCATAAAGTCCTCAGAAATTCTCTGTCTTCTCCCAGCCACCCCTTTCGCTGAATAAAGTAGAGGAACATGCAGCGGTTGAGGAATTGTAGCGCATAGTCATGAGCCCAGGATTTGTCTTTCGTCTGCTTAGAGAGATCCTGTTGGAAAAGGTTAAAGACAATCCTGTATTCACCGAAGAACTGTTTGGTGACTGCCTCAACATCGAAGGCCTCATCGTGGCGTTCCTGAATGGCTAAAGGGGATAGTCCAAAAAGATCGCGACCAATAGCTCCCAGATCAAGTAACGAAAGCCTTTCAGAAGCGGTCCGAAGCCGTTCCTCCGGACCAACGGTAATGCGCCTGAAGCGACGGCGTTTTTGGGTTTCCGTTTCATATTTGATGTTAATGAAGTGCCACCTGTCCTGGGCAGAATTGGAAAAAACAAAGAGGGTATAAGGGTGGTCTCGGAGAAGTCTGGAGGCAACAGGCCGTTCTTGTCCCAGCGAAAATCGATCCGATGCCAGACGGGCATAGATCACATGGAATTCATTGTTCTCTCCGCCCCCTGCAAAAAGGACGGGGTCTTCGGACAAAGCACTCGCTGCCGTGTCGGTCCACCCACGGCGAGAGAGCGGTTGGTTCACCCTCTCGTAGTTCAACTCGGACCAAAACAGTTGTTTTAGTGGTTCCAACCCCTGAAAGTTCCTGAGGATGTCCAATACTGACTGCTGAAGATCAGTTCGAGCCATCTACCTGAATCTCCTCGATTCACTTATTGATTTGAAGATTTTGGTGAAGGATACCCTTTTGGATTGAATTCTATGAAACAAAAACCGATTAGTCAATAAAGACTTGGAGCCCTGACCGTATCCCTGCTTTTTGCTACCGTAGTGCTTCTCCTGGAAAGGAGAGGGGGGAGGGAGAATTGTAGAGGATAGGCATTGATTAAGGAGAGGTGAAAAATCATGAGGAATTCAAGGGGAGATTCTTTTGTTTCCCTTTCCCCATGACCCCTGTCGGTTAGACGGAAGATTCCGGTCCGATTCAGTAAGATGCACATGAAAAAGTGAAAAATCTATCTTCAAATTTCTTACCGACTTCTTACCAGTAATCTAATTCACTCTAAAAAATTCTCTGTAATTTCAAATAATATGAATTATACTTCACTCACTAAAAATATAGATTGGTCATCAATGAAAAACTCTTTAATATTAAGGACTTCTACAGTGGTAGGTTAAAAGGTAGAGCTTCCTTCGGGACCAAGAAGTCGGGAGTTCAAATCTCCTCTCCCCGACCAGTTTTTTCGACATGGGGAGTTCTCCATAGAAAACGATTTCTTTAAGGTCAAAACCAACTGCAATAGGAACCCCCTATAACTTATTGGTTCCCTTTCTCTCGTCGAACTTTGTTATCCCCCAACGTTTATAAATGCCCGCCTTCCTTTTTCGAATCTTGCCGATTCGCTTTTGCAAATCACGTAGGTCAACAAGCTGCAGTTCCAATCTTTTATTTCGGCGTCCTCTCATCTCTACCTCCAGCAACTAATACAAACGCATTAATTAGTGTCTGTTTATAAATTGCAACGTGATGTATTACAATAGGTTATGCGAGATTAATACAAAAATCAAGTTGCAGGACAGACAGGACAGACAGGAGAAGGGATGAAGATACTCAATGATCTGA
>Ga0315279_10006627_pt1 | contig 14576 bp, 14 predicted proteins | sample YL17G06_20_MG_FD_203694 | JGI IMG/M metagenome (GOLD analysis project Ga0315279, IMG submission 203694) | Sediment microbial communities from Yellowstone Lake, YNP, Wyoming, USA - YL17G06_20 | ecosystem: Environmental > Aquatic > Freshwater > Lake > Sediment | place: USA: Wyoming | collected... | reverse complement strand
TCATAATTACCTGTCCTTCTATCCTGCCAGCAAATGATTGCTCCGGATCTACCATCGTTGACTATTCGCTGATAGAAATAGGTACTGTCAGATGTGGTTATTGGAATTCCTTGATTTGCCCATAACTTCTGGCCATTTCTATTTATGCGTTGTACATAAATATTCTTGTATCCATTTCTCTCATCAATCCAACAGAAAAACACACCACCTTTACCATCGAGGGATAATCCTACGCCCCTCTGACGGTTTATTGTATCACAGATTGGAATACCTTGCGATAACCAGTTTGGCAATCCACCGAGACTGTAACTTTGAGCATAAATATCACAATTTCCGGTGCGTTGATCAATCCAAGTAACGATAATTGTCGTGTCAGTCGCCATCACTATATAAGAACCATATGGAGAGTAGCCCCAGGAAAAAGTTTGTGGACCATTTGTATCACAGAAGGCTATTCCATTAAGTGGCCAGAATGATATTCCATTGCTATTCAGACGCTGCCCATAAATGTCGTATTGACCATTCCTATAGTCCGCCCAGGCGATGACACTATTACCTGAATTATCACAAGTCATTGCTGGATATTCCTGACTACTATCTGCCATGCATACCGCTACCCCATTATCACCCCAGCGTAGTATACCACTGGAATCTATCCGCTGGGCATAGATATCATATTGTCCGTGCTGCCATTGTTGCCATGCTACTATAACACCGCCAGCGTTATCGGAAACGACCACGGGATTTATTTGACTATCGCTCAGGACAACACGACAGGCAGTATCACCCCATGCCTTGTTCCCAATCGAGTCAATCCGCTGATAGCAAAGCCAAGACCATGGATTAGCGCCCCGCGGCCATACGACAATTGCACCGCCTTTTTCATCGCTCACGCCCAGCGGTGAGACCTGATATACATTAGAACTGTCCACTTTTCTACCATTCAGTCCCCACGGCAAGTTGCCATTGTGGTCCACACGTATCGCATAAATAAAATAGACTGTAGGGCTTGGTGAGGAAATGGTCAAGGTTATCGCGCCACCTTTCATATCATCAATTGGACTCATCACGCCAGCGTTGAAGTTATTCATTACTACCCCATTCGGCGTCCAGTAAATCATACCGCCGGCGAAAAGAAAGATGGGAGTAAGTAGTAAGTAGTATAAAATGATTATGAAAATAAGCGAAGTCTTGAAACCCACAATTAACGTGGTCCTGGTTTTTCCAGAACTCTCAATTTCTTTATTATTCAAATACTTAAGTCTTTTCACAACTCCTCCTCAATACATCAAAAATACCTACTAAACTATATTGAAAACCAAATTTTTGTCAAGGGTTCTCTGAAACTTAAGTCTTGAATGGAGAAAATCGGATCATCAATGACCTGGGCGGATAAAAAATTCGTAATAACGAATAAAACACTTACGGATAAACAAAATTTTTCCACCTTCATCTTTTCCTCCTTTTATCGTCTACTTCACAAGAACGATTTTCTTGGTTTCGATTAAATCGTCTACCTTTAAAACACAAAAATAAATACCTTCCGGTAAAATTATATTGTTTTCGTCTTTTCCATCCCACAAAATTTGATTGTCTGTCAATTGGTAATACGATTTTACTTTCTTGCCGGTAATATCGAAAATATTTAAGGATGCCGGGATATTTGTTGTTGGAATATGTAATTTTATATATATATTGTTTTTAACACACAAACCGACCTGCCATGTTTTGGTGAATTATAACCCTTAAAAAATCCGTAATTGCGGAAGTATCATACCCAACCCTGTATTTTAATCAGCCGCCATTGATTTTTGATATTACGCTGGGTGTTATGCCGAGGACCCTTGCGGTCTCGTGATTATTGAGCCCGTATTTCTCCTCGCCCCGGGCGCGAATTTTCCAACCCATATAGAACCTCCCCTTTGGGGAGAGTATATTCAATTAATGCAGAGAATCAAGAAAATTCAACACGTTTTTACATTGTTGGGCAACGGGAAAAAATATGATGAAATTGTGTGGGTTTGATGGGGTGAAACTCAACAAAATATGGCAGGTCGGGATAAAAAAGATTGACATACCAAACGGCCGAAGTAGAACGACACCTTGAACTGGGGTGCGCCCGGGGCGGAAAATTCCCGGTCGTTCTGTTCTCTTATGGGCTAATTTTTCTATTTATCGGCGAGGCTGCCTAATTTGATTTCTTTGATGGCGCTCGCGACGACGTAGATCCGGGTATTGTTGGACTGCGGATCGACCGGCAGGATAAAAAATCCCTTGCGTTGTTTGTTGTAGCCCATGGTCGAGCCGAGGACGGTCTCGTTATCCTGGAAAATCACTTTGACCTTCAAACCCCGTATGTCTTTGGGATTGACGCCCGTAAAATCACGCGGTTCTTTATAATCCTTGTTGCCTTCGAATGATTTTACGAAAAAAATCGCTTTCGTCGATTCCGTATCGATCTCTTCGATCTTTTGGTCCATGTGCGTCAGGTGGAATTTCGGCTTTTCCGCCACAAAGTCGAGAGTCATCCCCTTGATCACGCCGCCGTTTTTATAATGGACAACAACTTTGTTCGCTTCGCCGCTCATTACATTCATATTATTTATTCTCTCCGGTCTTATCCTGCGACTTATCTTTTCCTTCCTGCTCCTCTTTTAAAATTTCCTGCGCCTTCTGGGCGTTCATCTCGGTAAATCCCTGCAAGGCTTGGAACGTGTTCCCGGCCATCCCGGACGGACGACCCCGGGTGAAGATCCGAATGACATTAAGCCGGTCCAGGATATATAGAATAATGAATATCAACATCAGAAAGCCCGCGCCGATTAGAATTACCATGGGATATTATATCTTAATATCATGAGCTGTGTCAATCATCCTTTTTCGCCCTACGCATTACGCCCTACGCTCTTAATCTATTTTTCCGGCAATAGGAACAACTCGGCCGGTGACAGGACGCTTTTACCGTCGACCACCAGGATCAATTTTTCCGCCTGCTCTTTAAGCGCCGGGCTCGCCGACTTCAGATACGGCCGGGCCTGACCGGCCAGGCGTTTCTTTAATTCCGCGGTCTTGGACGAATTATCCGCCGGTCCGAAAACCTTGCGCAGGCTCGCGAGAAGCAAAGTCCGGTATTCGTCGCTCCGGGCCGAGGTCAATTCGTTTTCGAGCGTCTTTATCGCCGGCGCGCCGAACTTGGCGAGCGCTTCCTGGGCCGCGGTCCGGACCAGGAACGACGGATCGGACAGGCCTTTGACCAATATCGGGATGCCAAGCGTATCCTTGATGTCCGCGAGGGCGACCATGACCCGCAGGCGGTTCCGTTCGCGCACGTGGTTAACGTATTTCGCGATGTACGGTATCGCCTGTGCAGCCTTGATCGTTCCCAGGGATACGATCAGGGAACCGGCCAACGTGTCGTTTTTCGGATCCGCCAGCATGCGGGTAAGGGTATCCCCGGCTTCCTTGACTTCCAGTCGCCCCAGGAAATAGATGCTGTTGCGCACGATCGTATCGTTTTTAGCGTGCAACCCCTGATAGAGATACATGGCCGCCGTATCTTTGAAGGCCTTGAACAGAGGTTCGATCGCCTCAAAGATCAGGCCGTCGTAGGTCACGAACTCGTAATTGAACACGTGGCGCACGGCCTTGGTCCCGTACTGTTCCTTGAGCATCCGGCGCGCGGTCCGGACCTTGCCGATGTCGGCCCGTACCTGCCATAGCGATGCGTAGTGGAAAAGCTGGGCGATCTTCGCCGAATCGGTCTTCATCGTATCGAGTTCCGGAAAAACCGCGGTCGTGTCCTCCCACTCCTCTTGCTTCGGCGGGATTGCTTCCAGGTCCATGCCCAAACCCACAAGGTCGGTGGTCCAGACAGTATTGTTGGCGCCAGGACTCGACTGGGGATAACGGTCGTCACCCTGAAGGTCGATGAAAAGACCGATACCGCCCGTACCCCGCGCGGGATTGGCCCAACCATTGCCCAACTCGGAATGGGCGCAATAGTCATCATTACCGCGGGAATCGATCAGGATCCCGACCGAATTGGTCAAACCGACACCCTGACCGCCGGACGCGTAATAGACGTCGTCACCGTCCTTGTCCAGAAGCCAGCCCACGGCCAGGTCGTGCCCTTCACCCTGCGTTGGACCGTACCTTGAAAAATAATGGTCGTCACCTTCCAGATCCAGGAGACCGGCCACGGAAAGGTGGATGCCGGCGCCCTGGGAATATTGAGCCGCGGAGTATAGGTCGTTGCCCTGCTCGTCGAGGATCATACCCAGGGCGAACCAGTAGGAAGTGGCCTGGGCGTAAACCTCGGCAATATACTTGTCGTTGCCCTGGCGGTCGCAAAGGAACCCGATGCCGCCCGACGACACGTCGCGCCAGCCGAAACCGAAACCCTGGCTGAAAGAGCGATACTGGTCTGGATCGAGCGGCATGTGCAGGTACTGACCGCCCGCATAATAGGTGTCGTCACCTTCGTCGTCAAGCAGAAGTCCATAGCCCCAGGGGCCGCCCATGCCCTGGGTCCAGGAAAAGGCGTGATAGCGGTCGTCGCCTTGGCGGTCAATTAGGCAGCCGGTGCCGAAATTACCGGCGGCCTGGCAAAAATAACCGGCCCGATAGTCGTCTTCGCCCTTTTCATCGATAAGCATGCCGATGCCGTAAAGACCGGCACCCTGGGCGATATGGAACGCGGTGTAGGTATCGTCTCCGGCCAGGTCCCAGAGCAGGGCCGCGCCGAAAATAGCCGCGCCTTGGTTGACGATTTTTTCGTGGTTGCGATAGGTGTCGTCTCCGCTTAAGTCCAGGACAAAACTCACCGGCGAACCCAACTCGCCGACCGCCCCCGCGACCCGGCCTTCATAGACATCGTTGCCGTCCAAGTCGATGATCCCGCAGAAATCACCCGTATAAACATTGCGCCCCGTGCCGCCGATCACGACCTGCCGCTTGTTCGGTAACTCAATGACTGCATAAACGTCGCCCTCCACCCCGTCGACCCGCACGGGCGCGGGTTTTTTGGATTTTATCAGTTCGGCGAGCATGGGCACCAGGCCTTCCACGCCCTGGACCAGGGTCGCTCCCGCGCGGTGCAGCTCGGCGATATCGACGAGTTGGGATAAGCGGAGCAGGTCGACCATCTTCAGGGTATCTTTGATATTATACGGATCGCCGAATTCTTTTTGCAGGGATCCGGCATAGCCATGGTATATGGAGTCCGCTTCGTCCGACCACAGGGCGGGTGCGGTGAACAACAGGCTGTCGCGCTGAGCCGGGGTCAAATTCCGAAAGGCCTTTGCCAAACGCGCTTCGGTCTTGCTGAATATTTCACGGACCGCGGTCTCCAGGTTTTCCCCCGCGATCGCGTCGGCGGATATTGTCTTACCGTTCAATTCCCGGTTGGTGAAGGTGAGATAGTCCGCGGCTTTCGTGAATTTCGCCAGTTCCCGGCCGGATTTAAGGACGTAATCCGGAACGAGCAGCGGCTGGTTCATAAGATCGCTCACGATCCGGAGCCGGAAACTGTCCGGGATCCACTGCTTGTCATAACCCAGGTCTTCGGTCTTCAGGTTCATCAGCTCCAGACCCTGCTGAACGTATTTATATTCGGTCGACCAGAGACTGTCCGGTCCGGCGCCGATAATTATTAAAATGAAAAACATCGTCATGTCTCCTCCTTATAATACCAGATTGGTTGAATATTATAATCGGGTATGCTATTAAGTCAATTCAGTCGCCAGAGCGAATAGTTGAGCACCGCGGCGAAGCTCACCCATAGGATATACGGGACCATCAGCCACGCGGCCGGGATCGATGCTTTCCGGAAAAGCAGGATCGTCGCGAGGATTAGGACCCAGAGCAAGATGATCTCGAGGAACGCGAGGCCCGGCATTTTGAGACCGAAAAACAGAACGGACCATAGGACGTTGAAGATCAATTGCGCTCCGAAAACGATCAGCGCGATCTTGACCGGCTCGGTTTCAAAACCCCGGCGCCAGACCAGGAACGCGGCCACGGCCATCATTATAAAGAGCGCGGTCCAGACCGGCCCGAATATCGTGTTGGGCGGTGAGAACGGCGGTTTTTTCAAACCCGCGTACCAGGTCGGGATCGATTTCATGGTCGCCAGGGAACCGACGAAACCGGCGGCCACGCAGACTAAAACGCTGATGATCAATTTTGGCAGATCGCCGCTTCTCATAATTTCCTCCTTTTCATGTTAACGCGCTTCGCCGATCAAGATGAACGGCGCCCAATAATACGGCTCCGGATATTCCAAACCACGGAGCATTTTTATCTGAGCCTGGCGCAGGGCTTCGAGCTTGTCCATTTTACCAGGATAAAGATTCTTATAAAATTCCCTCATCAGGTTGGCGGTCGAGATGTCGGGTACGGACCAGAGCGTAGCGACCAGGGTCGGCACGCCCGCGCGTTTGAAGGCATCGGCCAGGGTCGTCAGTTCGCGGCCCGCCCGGACCGGATCCTTCTCGACCGCGGTCTCGCATGCCGACAGGGTTACCAAAGACGTCTTATTTTGGAAGAGCCCGCAGAGGCCCATGATCTCGCGGCACGTCAGGTCGCCCGTTTCCCTGGGCGCTAGGACGATGTGAGACCGCCGGGGGTCATAATCGAGCCGGCCGTGGGTCGCCAGGTGCACGATATCGTAATTCCCCGCGCGTTCGAGGAATTTATCCTTGGTCGCCTGGTCCCCGATATATATCTCGGCCTTGGGGTATATTCTGCTTAAATCCCGGACTTCGTTTTCCGCGCCGGGAAGCGTTTTATCCGCGTCGGCGAATGCGATAAGATTGGCTGGCCGAACGCCCGGCTTTTTAGCGATCTCTTCGATGAACGACGCCGAAGGCAAATACCGGACGCGTTTCCGCTCAATAAAATACTCGTCTCCGTTCTTGTCCTTACTTCGGATAAATGCCTGGAACGGCAGGTAATGAAGCGGCCCGTATGGGATTATGACCACGTCCCGGGCCGGTTCGACCGCGGCTTCCAGGGGCCGGATCAAGCACTCGTAAAGGGATTTCAACGTGCTTTCCATTATTTTCTTTTCCTTCAGGATTAGAGCGGAGCGGAAAGTTTCGACCAGCGAATCGATCTCCTTACGGGACGAAAGCAATTCCGTTTCAAGGGACGAGTTGGTCAACAAGAAAGCGAGGTAGCTTTCTTCGACGCCGACGAATTGGACGTATAAAACACGATCCGGAATTCCGGATTGGACATCCCGGACACTGCGCTTGGCCGGTTCCAGCAGGTCGTAGACCTGGGGATGGTAGGTCTTCAAGTCAACCAGGGCCTGGTTATATTCGCCCTCCAGGACGGCTTGATCCCGATCGAATTCGGCCGTTCCGGTCTGGCCGTTCTGCAGTCCCACCTTCAGTTCCGCCATCCTGGTTTCCAGTGCATTGATCCGTCCGAGTTCGTTCTTGAGCGAGGGGTCGTACGATTCGATCCCCGATCCCCTGAATATTTCCTTCAGGTTTTCGGACTGGCTGCGGGCCAAATATTCGAACGCTTCCGGGTAGCGGTCATGTTTTATCAGAAGGTCGATCATGTACTGATAAGCATCTTTTTCCGATTCCCGATAGGCCGCGGACAATTCCGCGGTGTGAAGGTCGCCGCCGATCATTTCCTTCGATTCGATCGCCTGACGGTAATATTCCAGAGCTTTTAACCAGTCTCCGGTCGCTTCATAAAGGCGGCCGATATTTTTCAGGGTCACGCCCTCGCCATACCGGTTTTTGATCGCCCGGCGTCGGGCCAGCGCCGAATCGTAACACGCATGCGCCTTTTCGTACTGCCCGAGCGCGGCGTACGCCTCGCCGATATTATTATAAACAATACCGGAACCGTATTTATCTCCCGAACTTTCGATCCAAACCCGACCGGAATCATAATCCGCGAGTGCGCGGTCATATTGGTTCATGGCCGCATACGTAAAACCCAGATTATTCAATAAATAAGCTTCGGCGCGGCGGTCTCCGCTATTACGGCCGGCGATCCGGGACGAATCGTAAACCGCGGCCGCGCGGGTATATTGTCCAAGCCCGTAATAAGCGTTACCGATATTGTTAAAGGTCGCCGCGAACGCGGCGGTATCCGCCAATTCAAGGCTTATGGTTCGCGCCGAATCCAGGGCGGCGAGTGCCCGGTCAAACCGGCCGATCAGGATATATGTACCGCCGATATTGTTGAATGTCCGTCCGATAGCATAGCGGTCCTCGAATATCCCCCGGCTATAGGCCAGCGCGGAATCAAAGCAATCCAGCGCGTTCTCGAACTGGCCCAGGACCTGGTAAGCCCGGCCCAGATAATCGTAAACGGATGATAACCCGTACTGCCGCCCTCCGGTCCGGAACATGGTGATGGCGTTTTGTAGAGTATCGATCGCTTCCGCGTACCGGCCTTGTTCGAGAAGCCGGCCTCCTTCGGATAATAATTCCTCTTCGGGCCAGGGCGTTCCGACCGTTTCGAATTCCAGCGAATCTTCCCCGGGCCAGGGCTCAAGACTGGTTTCCGGTGGATTCTCCGGATCGATCTGGGCCATGGCCAGAAGCGCCGCCGTGCATAAGAGAACGACGATATTTTTATTCATGAATTCTTAAAATAATATAACCGGGGACAAGTAAAAGTCAACGGGATTTATCGTTTGGGATCGAACTAATGAGGATTAAGCGACTGATTTGGGATCAGTGGGGCAGCACGTCGGAAACAAGTATCTTCATGAATTTCCCGACGATCTGGGGATCGAACCGGATCCCGGATAAACGGCTCAGTTCCTGCATGGCTTCCTGGCGGCTAAACGCTTTCCGGTACGGCCGCTTTGAAGTCATGGCGTCAAAGGCGTCCGCGACCGCGATGATCCGGGCGCAGAGCGCGATCTTATCCGCAGCCAGGCCGAACGGGTAACCCGATCCGTCATAACTCTCGTGGTGGCTCCGGACCGCGACCGCCGCATTCTCCAGATTGACAAAACCATCCAGAATATAATAACCCCGCAGGGCGTGGCTTTGAAGGCGCTGCCGTTCCGTTTCATCGATGGCCCGGGTTTTCATCAGAACGTCCTTATCCAAGGTCATTTTACCCACGTCATGGAACAGGGCGGCGATCTCGAGCGTGATCAAGTCGTCGCCGGAAAGGCCCATCTTCCGTCCGATCTTCAACGAATAATCGCAAACCCGCAAGGCGTGACCGTCATAATATGGGATACGCTCGTCGAGCATGCCGGCGATATCTCGGAGTTCGGACATAGCCTTGTCGGCGTTGTCATCGAGGGATACACCGGCCTGGCCGATATTACGGATTATATCGACCATATTGGTATTTTCCATTAAGCACCCTGCCAGCTTTCTAAAACCCGTGAAAAACTCCTCATCACGCTCCTCCTCGGCTGAATGCCGGATACGGAAATATTCAATGGTGCTTAACGAAACCCGTTAGAGACCATGATCTCTAACGGGTTATTACAGCTATTAAAACGATACCGCTTGCTATTGTTAAATAATATATAATAGGTGTAACAAGATAGTAACAAAAATACGTTTAAAAAGTTCCGATCCCCAGCAAACCGGCCAGCAGAATGGGGATTTCGGCGTTCTCATGCACGCCCGTGAACACCTCACTGCCCGGGCCAAAGGCAAAGAGGGGCGCCATGACCGGCGTGTGGTCCTTGCTTAACCAGCCCGCCTTCAGGTCGCTGCCGTCGAGTGAGCCCTCGACGATCCCTAGACCGCCCGTTTCGTGATCTGCGGTGACGATGACGATCGTGTGGCTGTCCCGGGCCGCGAAATCAAGCGCGGTTTTCACCGCCTCGTCAAACCTGACGACCTGCCCGATCGTGGCATCCAGGTCGTTGTCGTGGCACGCCCAATCGATCTGGCTTCCTTCCACCATCAGGAAAAAATGTTTTTCGTTCCGGTTCAGTGTTTCGATCGCCTTGCGCGTCATCTCGGCCAGGCTCGGTTCCTGAGAATCCGCTTCTAGCGCACCGAGCTGAAACAATCCGAGCAGATATTCGCCCGAACTTTTATCCATTTCCGCTTCGTTCCGCGCGACCGCGTAGCCTGTTTTTCTGGCTTCCTTGACCAGGTCCCGGTTGTCGGTCCTCATGCTGCCCGGCGTCGATTTTGGGACAAAAAACTGCCGGCCGCCCCCAAGCAGGACATTGACCCGGTTCCCGAGCATCTGCACCGCGATCGCCGGTTCGTCGCTCCGGCCTAAGACATGCGACGCGAAAGACGCGGGGGTCGCGTGGGTGATGGTCGAAGTCGCAACGAGGCCGGTCGCCATGCCCCGTTTTTTGCACGCTTCGAGAATGGTCGGCCTTAACTTCTGGTCCGGGCTCATGCCGATCATGCCGTTGTCGGTTTTAATGCCCGCGGCGAGGGCGGTCCCGGCCGCTCCCGAATCGGTAATGAGGGCGTCCGCCGAGCAAGTATTAACGAGTCCGGTCACGGGCATCCGTTCCATGACCAATCGGCCGAACGCGCCGTGTGTTTTTATCCGGGCCGCGACGATCTGCGCCAACCCCATCCCGTCGCCGATCAAAAGGATCACGTTGTTGACTTTCAAATCGCGCGGCAAGAGCGGATACGGACCGTCGGGCTCGGCTGCGTGGGCCATGATCGTAAAAAATACGCAAATTAATAGGATCAATATTGTTTTTTTCAACGTTCCCTCCTTTGGGAATAAGTTATCGCGAAGGTTTTATATTTAGGCATCGTCTTCAATATTAAATAAAACCCTCGCGGAGTCAATAACGATAATATCCCCCTTTGTGAAAGGGGCAACATTGTTATAGAGTCTTTATAAATAAATGGGGTCCCGGTGGGGGATGAAAGGGGATTTTAATGAAATCAGGATCTCCCAGCCCTCGTTCAGATTGACAGCGGTTAATTTTCCTCTATAATACTACCAAAAGGAGCCAAACCATGAATAAAATCAGGATTCCGATCATAACAATTGTTGCTTTGATCTTGGCCGCAGTAATGTTCAGCACCCCTCTTGAAACCTACCTGAGTGATGCCCAAAAATTAAAAACCGAAGAAAAAATCGATCAGGGAATCGCCCTATTGGAAAAAGCCGTGGCCGAATACCCGAAGAGTTCCGAGGCCTGGAACCTGCTCGGCGAAATGGTCGGCGACAAGGTCCAGAAGAACCCCGATTTCACTTCAATGTTCGGTCTTATAAGCAAAGCCTTTACCTGCTGGGACCGGGCGCTTGAGATCGATCCCAAGAATTTCCAGGCGCGTTTCAACCGCGGAGCCTGGGCGGTCAATATCCCCAAATTCGCGGGACAACTGGACAAAGGCGTCGCGGATCTTAAGATCATTGTAGGCATGCTCGGGGCATCCCCGGATCCCCAGTCGGCCAAGCAATTCATCGGCGCCTCTCTCCTGCTGGGCAAGGGTTTGCAGAAACAGGGCAACTACGAAGAAGCCAGATCGATCTGGATGAATATCATTAAAATGGCCCCGGGAAGCGAACCCGCGAAATCCGCCCAGGACAATATCGCGGGGATAGACCGGGTCCTGTCGTGGTATAAGGAACACGGCGATCATCGCGCGGAAATAGAAAAACTGCGCGCCGCGATCCTTAAGGAACCGACCCGCGTTGAATATTACAAGCAATTGACCGCGGTCCTGAGTGAGGAAGCCCAGACCGGCTATGACCCGCGGATCTATCTGGATACGGATTTCCGCACGGACCTTGCCTTCGAGGGCGTGAACACCCTGGACCGCGCCATAGCCCTGGCCCCGGATGACCTGGAACTCCGTTTATCGCGCGCCGCGAACTACGTCAACATGCCGTTCTTCGTCGGAAAACTCGAATCGGGAATCGAGGAACTGCAAAAGATCATCGCCCTGGACGCGCCGCCGGCCATAAAATCGGAAGCCCTGTACTTGCTCGGTTTCGCTTACCGGAAAAAGTCGAACACCCAGTGGACGAAGGTCGTTTCCGAATATCAGGGCACCGGCGCTTCAAAACAGGTGTTCGCCGCGCTTCGACCCGACGTCGGTCAATTGAACGTCGAACTCAAACCACCCTTTATAACGATCGATTTTATCCTGGGGTACAAGGATGAACTCGCGCCCCAGACCGCGGTCTGGATCCAGGACCCGGCGGGGAATTTTGTAAAAACGGTTTACGTTTCCGGGTTCAGCGGTTTTGCCCGCGAAAAGCAGGTCGATCTTCCGGTCTATGCTGACAAATCAAAATTCGCGGACGTGGACGCGGTGACCGGCGCGAGTATCGACCTGGGTCATCACTTTTATCAATGGGACCTTAAAGACTTGAAGGGTCAGATCGTGAAGAACGGCGCTTACGTCGTCTGCGTTGAAGTCTCTTTCTGGCCCAGCATGCAGTACCAGCGGGTCGAGGTTCCGATGACCATTGGCAAAAAGAGCAGCCGGGCGGTTGTCAAGGAAGGCGACCTGATCCCGTACGTGGAAGTGACATTAAAGAGATAACCTGTCAAAGCCAAACTTTTCCAAATTAAAAAGAGGGGTTGGTGAAAACCAACCCCTCTTTTCGTATTGACTTTATTCTAACTATAAATATTATTCATAGTTATTTTTAATAAATAGTCGCTGTTAACTAGAAAGGAGAGAAAATGAAACTCAGACTGATCGCCGCGATCCTGATTGCAGGTCTCTGCACAAGCATGGCTGTGGCCGAGCCCAGTGGTGTAGGCTTGGGCCTCATCATGGGCGAACCGACCGGGTTCAGCCTCAAGGTCTGGACCAATAGCCACGTCGCGCTTGATGCCGGACTGGGATACTCCTGGTGGCGGTATGGACAGTCACTCCAGGTACACGGTGACGTGCTATGGCATAGCCGTAGCCTGACGCAACCGGAGAATGGCTTCCTGCCGCTCTACTTCGGCGTTGGCGTCCGCGTCAAAATGGCGGACGAGGCGAATGACTATCCAGACTTGAGAGCGGGACTGCGGATTCCATTCGGGCTGGAATACGTATTCGTCAATGTCCCGGTCGGGCTGTTTTTTGAACTGGTCCCGGTCATCGATTTGACGCCGGGAACTTATTTCGGCGGCAATAGCGCCATCGGGTTCCGCTACTACTTCGGTTCGCGCTAATAATGACCGCGGGCAGTTCTGTCCGCGCTTTGATTCGGGGAGACTCGAAACGTCCCAGGGTCTCCCCGAATGCTGTAGGATGCTCTAGGGTCGAAAGAAAGGTAGGTGAAGTATGGATTTGATCTGGTTGGTCGCAATCATCCTTTTCATTGGTTGGCTGCTGGGCGCGTTTGCGTTTCACGTCGGCGGATTGATCCACCTTTTGTTAGTCATCATCCTGATTGTGGTCATCGTAAGACTGGTGACCGGCAGGCGGATTGGCTAGGACCGAATGACGCCGCTTCTCATTATTACCACATTTTTTTGGTTCCCCAATATTTTGCATTGATTCGTTTTTGATATAAACCTGCCTTGATCTTTAACTGCATTATAACCTCATAGTCGAAATCGCCTTTTAAAAGCGCACCGATCAAAGGAAAAGCGATGCTCTGATTTTTTGCCGTGCAGGGAAAGGTCAATAAAGTGTCCGCGTTTTTCCCCAATACGATTTTCCCCGGATATGTTCCAATCCCGAATTTTTTGTTTTTATAGTAAAGCTGATATGTTATATCCGTAAGCGTAATGGAACGGAACCATTTGCACGTTACCCAAACCTTGGAATCAAAATCGGTTTTATCCAGGGCAATATGGGTAATATTAACATCTTTTAAGATAACCGTGTACTTCGGCAGGCAGGAGCATAACAACAGCGACAGTAGGGGTATAATGATAATAACATAGTGATAGATTTTCATTTTATTATCCATTCGGCTATGCCATTAACAATTATTTCTTCAGGGGAGTTAGAAACTGGTGCCCGATATATTTTCCTCACTTATACCTCTGTGCTATTATAATTCCGTTTTTATTTGGTGTCAATACAAAATGAAGTTGTTTTCTTTTACCTGTTACCTGTATCCTGTGACCTGTTGCCTATGAAAAGCCAGCGACCCGCCGACGCGTATCGAATGAAATGAGATGAGGTCCCGCATGGAAGTTTATGCGGGAAATTGCCGAGTGCAAGCGATAGCGCGCACGAAGGTCCCGTTTTATCATCAGTCTTTTAATAACGAAAAAAACGGGAAACGGGTGATTTTAAAATGAAGTTGTTTTCTTTTACCTGTTACCTGTATCCTGTGACCTGTTGCCTACGAAAAGCCAGCGACCCGAATTGAACGGGTGACCTGCGGTTTACGAAACCGCTGCTCTGCCATCTGAGCTACGCTGGCGTACCCTGATTATATCGATTTCCGGCGGAAAGTCAACGAAGGTCTTTCCAATTGATGTCCGTAGCTGAGATAATTGTAGCGGCGCGCCTACCCCGTTTGACAGTATGTTTAATGTGGCCATCCTGAGGGAAGGCAACGCTCTCCCGAAGGATCTCGTATATCAGAAAGCGAGGTAATCTGCCGTTTAATCACTGTGCCGACTTATGCATCCCGTACAGTTATGTCATCCTGAGGGAGGATGTCTCCATCCCGAAGGA
>Ga0315279_10006626_pt1 | contig 14576 bp, 9 predicted proteins | sample YL17G06_20_MG_FD_203694 | JGI IMG/M metagenome (GOLD analysis project Ga0315279, IMG submission 203694) | Sediment microbial communities from Yellowstone Lake, YNP, Wyoming, USA - YL17G06_20 | ecosystem: Environmental > Aquatic > Freshwater > Lake > Sediment | place: USA: Wyoming | collected... | reverse complement strand
TGATGGAGATGGAAGAGGCTGAGTCCGAATCCCTGGCGTACCGCATTGCCGAGCTTTATCGTAAGCTCCATCCTTCCGACAACCTTGGCACGATACCTGGCGTTGGGGAACACACGGCCCCTATCTTTCTGGCGGTAGTGGGCGACCCGGTCCGTTTCCGAAACCAGTCCGCTTTCGCTAATTGGGAGGGGGTAGTACCGGGAGCCAGGCAGTCCTCCAGCATGGAGGCCAAGGGGCTGCGAATGACCAAAGCAGGGCCATCCATTATGAGGATGGCTCTCTACCAGGCTGGTGACATAGGTCGTAGGTGGGATCCGCAGCTTGCCGCCGTGTACTATCGCGAGATGGTTAATCACGGCAAGACCCATAAACAGGCTATGGGAGCGGTGATGAGCCACCTTGGAGCCAGGGTGCTGACCGTACTCAAAGAAGACAGACCGTACGAGCTCAGAAATGCCGATGGTAACGTTATCAGCAAAACCGATGCCAGGAGACTTATCCTCTCGAAATATCACGTGTCGGAGGATATCCGGCGAGAAAGACGTCGGCGTAATCCCGTTAAAGTGCAAAGAATATACCGGGAGATGACGACTTACAAGACGAACGAGGCAGCTAAAGCTCCTCAGCCTGTAGAAGTCATGGCCATCTCCCGAAAACAAGTTTAACTCAGAGTATTAAGGAGGTCAATATGTAGAATAACCCTTGACATTCATTAGGAAATCTTAAGGTAAAATTTCAAGAACTAGCACGTTTATCGTCCCCTCCCAGGGTGAAAGTAAGAAAACGAAAAACAAAAAGTAAAGCCTCCCATTTCGGCAGGCTTTACTGCTTGGCGAACAGCCGACTACGAAAAGGCTTCAATTATGGCTAAATATTGAACATGACCTGCTCCCCAAACGGGGAAGGCTCTGGTTAAACGATGGCTCGTGTATCCGCCTGAGGCCCATGTTTAAGGACCATGTCTGGAGCTATAACTTTGTTAAGTCAAGGACAGAGGACCGCAGGGCTTTCAGGATTCTGACGATGATTGATGAGTTTACCCGAGAGTGTCTAGCTAGGCTGTTCAGTCGTCGTATTACCTCGCAAGATGTAATAGACTAGCTGTTTAAGCTCTTCGTTCTCTGGGGTATCCCCGAGTATCTAAGGTCTGATAACGGGTCTGAATTTACCGCCAGGGGCGGCAGGGTACCGCTAATTATTTAAGAACGAGAAGCCCGTTGACAATACTGGCATTTCACAGTAGCATTTATTCCATGAGCAATTATAAAGATCATGGGCATCTACAAAATTCTTCGAAAGAGGATGCTGGGATTATTTCACCCACCTGGCTCAAACAAGCCGTTTTTTACCAGATTTATCCTCAGAGCTTTTACGATACAAACGGAGACGGCATCGGTGACATCCCCGGGATAATTCAAAAACTGGATTACCTGCAATGGTTGGGCATCAACGCGGTGTGGATTAATCCCTGTTTTGTATCTCCTTTTCAAGATGGTGGCTATGATGTTTCGGACTATTATCGGATCGCACCGCGCTACGGAACCAACCGTGACCTCTATCGACTCTGCCGAGAAGCTCACCGGCGTGGAATCAGAGTGTGCCTCGATCTGGTGGCCGGTCACACATCGGTTGATCACCCCTGGTTTAAGGCTTCCTGCCTATCTAGCCGAAATAAATACTCTGACCGCTATATTTGGACATCATCCGCGATTTCTGATACCGACGTGCCGCTTTCTTTAATACGGGGTTATTCCGATAGAGACGGGAACTATGCCGCTAATTGTTTTTATTTCCAACCTGCTTTGAACTACGGATTCGCTAAACCGGCAGCGAATCAGTCGTGGCAACAATCAGTCAACGCGACAGGACCACTTGAAACCCGCAAAGAATTGATTAGAATCATGAATTATTGGCTCGTTCATGGAATAGACGGATTTCGCGTCGATATGGCCTTTTCGCTGGTGAAATTGGATCCGGGCCGTAAAGAGACTATTAGATTATGGCAGGACATTATACAAAAAGTACGCCAACTCTATCCAGATATGGCTCTAATCTCCGAATGGGGCAACCCTGAGGAAGCGATTGCAGCCGGCTTCGATATCGATTTTGTGTTACCCTTCGGAGTGGGGGGCTACACAGACCTTATGCTTAACGAAAAAAGTTACTTTCGTCGACGTAGCGGCGGGAACATTCGAGATTTCCTCAAACTATATTTAGAGCAAGCTGCCAGAGTAAACGGCAAAGGTATGATTTCCATTCCCAGCGCCAATCACGATGTGAAAAGACCTTGTGCAGATGGAAGAACTATCAGGGATTTAAAAGTACTTTTCACGTTTTTATTGACTTGGCCGGGAGTGCCTTTTATCTACTACGGCGATGAGATCGGTATGCGTTACATCCCCAGGCTGGCTTCGAAAGAAGGGGGATACGAACGCACGGGCACACGTACTCCCATGCAATGGGACGACAAGCCAAATGCCGGTTTTTCTACCGCTGATAAAGACCGGCTTTATCTTCCGTTAGACCTACGACGGAACCGTCCGACGGTTGAGAGACAAGCCAGCGATCCAGGGTCGCTGCTCAACCACGTACGCGACCTCATTGCCTTGAGGAGGTGTTCTCCCGCGCTTAAAGCCGATGGTACTCTAATTCCTTTGCCAGTCGAAAACAACGACCACTACTTCGCCTATCTACGCCAGGCTGCCGGCGAGCGATTCCTCATTGTGCTGAATCCGTCGGCTGAACCATCTTCAGTTAGGATAAACGGAATAAAACCTGGTAACCTATCACCCCAGATATGTCATGGAGCACAGGCTTACGTCGAAGGAGACGATATCCAGATTAAACTGGCTGGAGTTTCTTACGGTGTCTTCAAGCTTTAAGTAAATACCGTACTCAACCGTGGGCAGAAGTAGATCAGAAATCCTGGTCAATTCCTCTTCGCCAACTCCAGCGCGCCGATTACTCCCGCCAGGTCGCCCAGCGCCGGAGCGACAATATAGCGATCAATATCCTTAGTAATTGCTTCTAAATGGATATAACCGTTTAGATTCAACTCTACTTTACGACGAACCGCGGGTATCAGGCCAGGGTTTTTCATTAGCCCACCGCCAATAATGATACGTTGAGGAGATATTGTACATATGAAATTGTTAATCGCTAAAGCAAGGTAGTCTGCCTCCAGTTCCCAGGCGGGATGGACAGAAGGGAGCTTTTCGGGTGATTGGCCCCAGCGAAGCTCCATTGCTTTTCCAGATGCCAGACCTTCTAAGCAATCGCTGTGGAAAGGACAACACCCACTGTAAGGGTCTTTTTGCCAATCATGAGGAATGCGGATGTGTCCCATTTCAGGGTGCAAAAGCCCATGCATTAGTCCGCCGTTTACCATGCCCCTACCACCGAACCCAGTCCCTACCGTGAGATAGATAAAAGTATCAAGCCCCCTCGCTGCTCCCCAGACCTGTTCACCCAGAGAGGCACCGTTTACATCAGTATCGATGGCCACCGGCACATTGAGCTGGCTGCGTATCTTCTCGACAATGTTGATGTAAGACCATGAGTCCTTTGGCGTGGTGGTAATATACCCACAGGTTGGAGAACTTTTATCGAGATCAAGAGGGCCAAAGGAAGCGATGCCGATGGCAACAAGTTGCATTTCACGAGTATAACCTTTGAAGAAATCAATTTCCTTTCCGATGCTTTCATCAGGACTGGTTGTAGCAAATTGAGTTTTTATAAGGTTATCCGTCGCTGTACCGATGGCGCAAACGAACTTCGTCCCTCCCGTTTCAATACCGCCGTAAACCTTGTCTTTCATTGCATTCCTGCAACAACTGGCCGTGAATCTCATCCCAAGCGTCAAATAAAGCCTTTCTGATTATAGACTTTCTCGCTGAAATAAGGAAGCTACGTCGCTAAATTGTTGAAAGTCGCCCTATCTTGTAAAATTGTATTAAGGTGATAAAATGACAACAATATTTATGTTGACAATGGCTTTGTTAGAAGTGGAGATTAAAGATCGAGGTTGAAAACTAATTTAAAATTACTCGTCCTTTACTCACTTAAGTATTCCAGACCGGATGGGAATAAGTATAATATATTTCAATAATATCTGCGTGATCTGGAGGTTACGAAAATGAATGTAAGAGAAGTAGTCGAGGTCATCTTGGCGGTAAATGGCGGAAGGAAATTGGAAAAAACATGCGACCAGTTAATCGAAGGCAACTGGGATCATCAAGTCACCGGTGTTGTTACAACATTTATGGCAACTGTCGACGTAATTCGCCGAACGATCGCAATGGGCTGCAACCTGATCATCACCCATGAACCAACTTATTTTACTGGTTTAGACAAGACAGGCTGGTTGAAATCTGATCCGGTCTATCAAAGGAAAAAGGCTTTGATCGACAATAACCAAATATCAATCTGGCGGTACCATGACCATATGCATATTGGCAATGCCGATCTGATCTATACCGGGTTACTGAAAAACCTGGGGTGGACAGATTATCTTGACACAGAATTCCCGCAACCGCATTGCTACTCGATTCCTTCAACCTCGGTGACTGATCTGGTTGGCTTTCTAAAGAAAACACTTGGCATCAAGGTTATTCGGGTCGTCGGGGACCCGGAAATGAAATGCAGCCGGGTTGGGATACTGGTTGGCGGCGGAAGCCTTGGTCTCGGTCAAGAAGAAATGCCAGCCATGTTAATGCATAATCAACAGCTGGATGTAATGATTTGTGGCGAAATCACAGAATGGACACTAAGTGCTTATGTTCGTGACGCTGCAGCTTTGAGCTTTAAAAAAGCCATGATCGTTGTCGGGCATGAACGAAGCGAGGAACCCGGTATGAAAGAGATGGCTACCTGGCTGCAGCCACTTCTGGGAGAAATTCCGGTCTATTTTTCAGACGCCGGAGAACCCTTTATTTATCTATAAATCAAAAACTGCACAGAGGATGACATTGCTCAAGGTAATAAAAAAGTAAAAAGTTAAGTTACATTCGTTAGAATTGGGAAATATAGCAATTCCTTAGTTGACTTGATGAGGTCTTTTCTTTATAATCACTTCTGAAAAGGAGGCAAGCGGCCTCCGCCTTTTAGTTGGGCTACATGGGGTTCAGAAGGTCGGCAGTTCGAATCTGCCCGCCCCGACCATAGCTTCAAGAAAAGCAGTCTTGGCCATATTTTTTCTATTGCTTCCCTTGGCTTTGATCACTGCATCTGAATTCTACTAAATATACCCCTGTATCTTATTCTACTTCCATGCTTTCTACATTGAGTTCTGAACCTGATAATATGTCTGTTTCCATCGCCTGACATTGAGGGCATTTCAAATCAAAAGAATCGGATGTATAGTCAATACCACATTTCCGGCAATGTAAATCAACTGGCGGCTGATGAAAGGAGAGGCTGGCGCCGGCCGCCGCCGTACCGTGACTCAAGATATTGAACTGTAACTGGATACATTCAGGAACATAGCCCGTCAACCTGCCGACCTGAAGGTCGACTTTCGTTATTTTCCGGGCTTTGACTTCCTGCGCCTTTTGCAGAACGATAGACAGGATCAGTTTAGTGATAGTAAACTCGTGCATAATGCATCATAAATGAGATATCAAGGAGACCGCTATCTATGCGTTATCCGTATTCGGTTTATCATTGTAAGCAAGAATTGTTACTATCTAATGGAAGAATTCTGCCCGGCCGCTTTGATGTGCACGGACACGCAGATAATCATCCCATGAATCGGGATAAATGAAAGGTTTTTCTTTCCTCCGTAGCTTAAGGGCTTTTTCAGGGCAGGCGGCAACACAAAGACCGCAGCCGATGCATTTAGACAAATTAATAGAAGGCCTTGAGTTCTTTTTCTCCATGGTACAGGCTTTGGCAGGACAAATCCTGACGCATTCAGGACAGGTCCCTTTGCAAAGTTCTATATTGAGTTCCGAATAGAAGTTGGATTTAAGTGAAGGCTGGGGGCGGCCTGCCAGTAAAGGCCTCAATGTGCCGCAGCAGCACGTACAACAACTGCAAATCGCTAATGGACGGGCGTTGGCGTTGGTTTGATGGACCAGGCCGAACTCCCGTGCCCTTTTTATTCTTTTTTTTGCTTCATCTTTGGTGATACGCCGTCCTGCATTTATTTCAATAACCGTAGTGGCGAATGCCCCCAGAAACAGGCATTGGTCTTCAACCGGGGCACTGCAGCCCCTTCCGTGAATCTTTTCCATTTTACGGCAAATACATTCTGTAACAGCGATTTCATTATCATCAGCCTGTTCTATAAGGTAAGATACTATTTCTGATGGGAGCACTTCCGAATTATAGGGTATCGCGGATTCCCGGGGAATGACTCTGAAATGCGGTATTAATTCTGTGGGCTGATATTTTTCATCCAGAGGTGATAGTTTTCCGTACAGCTTTAATAATTCCTTATTTAACCAGGGCATCTGGAGTTCCATGGCTCCGGGACCCCAGGTCATAGCCGTGTAACGGCCATCTTCTCTTGTCCCGGTGCGTAATAACCAGGTCTTGTGCAACATACTATCCAGAAGAGGCAGAATTTCATCCTTGCTGCGGCCAAGCCTTTTTGCGATATCGTCAACATGCTCGGAATAAGGCATGAGTTGGCAAAGGAGTTCACCCTCTTCATCTGTTAATGAAAAGGGGACTTCCAGTAATTTCCACTCATCATTATCGGGTGATGCGGGATAACCAAAAGGGAACTTCTTCAGGTGTTCTATAACATTCTTCGCGACCTCTATGCGCATTTAATATCTAAGGTTTTCCTCCTCTACTCAGTTTCTATTCGTCAGGCATTCCTAACAACCCTGCGTGCTCCGGTAAATTATATCGTCCTGGATTTCAGGTGAAAGCATCACGAAGTAGGCGCTGAAGCCTCCTACCCTGACCACCAGGTCACGGTGCTTTTCAGGACGTGTTTTAGCATCTAACAGTTCTGCAGTATCCACCATGTTGTACTGGATGTGCTGCCCGCCGTTTCTGAAAAATGTATCGGTTAGTATGGCCAATTTTTCACGGCTCTTCGGGCTTTGCATGACGGTACTGGAAAACTTTTGGTTTAGGCATGAAGCGTAAGATTCTTTAAAACCTGCTTTTATTACTGACCTCATTACACCGGTGGGTCCAAGCTTATCCATTCCCCGCATCGGAGATATAGACCCATCATTTAACGGCTCTTTTGATTTGCGTCCGTTGGGAAGAGCGCCGATTCCCAGGCCTCCGAAATAATGCCAGGATAATCCTTCACGGGAAATTTTACAGGGTACGTCAAACGGGTTTTTATATAACATGATTACACTGCCGGAAAACTCTCCTACATCATGGACCATTAAATCCGCTTCATCGATATCATTGCCGAACTTGGGCGCAGCAAGGCACATCTGCCTTATTTCTTCGCCTCTATTGCCCTCGAAGTTAGTATCAAGAGCCTTCATGAGCTCATCCATGGTCAACTTTTTCTCATCGTATACCAGTTTCTTGATAGCGGTAAGAGAGTCTGCAGTGTCCACGATTGCCCGGTCACTGATGCCGTAGCTGTGGTCCGAGTCAGTAACAAGGATATCCTGCCCCTTCTCCATACAGCTAGGGCCGGTAACACAAGAGTTAAACGGAAAACGGAGGTATTGCGGCTCAATACTCTGGGCTAAAGTGCCAAGCCATAAAACCCGGTTAACAACATATTCACATTGCTTTTTGAATGCTTCGTATAAATCATCAAAAGTCTTGAATTCCCGCGGGTCGCCAACATCAATGCCCACCTTTTTCCCCGTTATTTGCGATACACCCCGGTGAAGAGTCAAATCCAGGAAAAGCGCAACGTTTACAGCACCTTTGCCTTCACTTCCGTTATGGTCGACTTTAGTCGGAAGAATCGGTGTCACGCACCCTTGTCCGTACCAGTTTCTAGCATCTTTTAAGGGCGTTCCGTCATTTAAAAAGCTGGCTACAACATGATCACTGTTTTCAAACAGGGGAATGCCGCCCTTCGTCTTATAATTTGTTTCTAAAGCCTTAAGCAGCAACCGGTGGGGTGTCTGCGAGTTCCAATTAAGAAGTACCGTCGGTGATGACAGTTTAATTAAACCTATCATATGGAGAACAAGATAGCTTAATGCATTCGTGGCATCTTTCCCGTCTTTGTCTACGCCGCCGATATTTATACTGTTGATGCTGTAACTGAATTGGTGGGTTTCCTGCTGGGTCTTACCAACCGGGACGACTACTTTCATACCCCAGAGCGTTAACGCGCTTCCCAGGAGCTCCGAGGCCCTTTCCAGCGTTAATCGCCCCTCCTGGATGTCTTTTTCAAAATAGGGTTTCAGGTACTGGTCTATTCTGCCGACCAAGAGAGGGTACATCATCTCCAGCCCTCTACCGACCAAAATGAAATTCATGGATTGAAGGGCCTCATGAAATGTGCGTGCCGGGTTCTCCGGTACGTATTCGCAAATGTTGGCAATCTCAAGAAGCTCGTTTCGTCTTTCAGTGTTGGACTCTTCATTCGCTTTACGGCGCGCCAGTTCAGCATACCTCTGTGCATAATGTATCATCGCCTCACAGACGATTGTTGCCGATTGCCAGAAATAAAGTTTGTTTATATCAGTCTCTTTCATATTGCTAAAACGCTGGAGACCAGCTTCAGCTTCCTCTATCAAGCCGTGCATGCCTTTTGATAGAAGCTTCTCCCACATTCCCCTACACGTTACACCGGGGAAATAGCCGGAATCCGGGGTAGGGTCGCTGCCCTTTGCATCGGTAATATCCTGCGCCCAGGTGCCTACTACGGAACGCCATGCTTCATTGACGTGGTCCGGCGCTGTTTTTCCGGCAAAAAAGCGGGAACACTCCCTTAAGATATTCTTTTCTTCTTTGGCGTTTTTCCCCTGAAATACCATCCACCGGCTCAAACTATCCCCTTCGTTCCAGAGCCCGGCGATTGAGTCGCCGTTTTCATCCACAAACACCGGCGCACCGATGAGATGCTCCGTCTCTCTGCCCACCACAATATCAAAATCATGGATAGCTATGGGGACACCTTCGAGCACTTTCTTGAACAGTCTGGCGCGGCGGAGTTCGATATCTTCGCCCTCTGTCTCCTTCCAGGACTCTACCGCTAGCCTGGCTCGGTCAACAGAGATTATCCTTGGGGCGCTGAACATGGAGTCTTTCAATTGAAAGAGACGATTGCTTAGCGGTAAATTGTCGATCTTTTTTAGTAAGGCTTCATCAGTATATGACTTTATAACCATAATTACCTCCACGTTGATAAACCACGCCGCACATGGTCTTTTCCTTATTTATTTTATATCATCCGGATACCGTACATGTTATTCCTTTACCCTCAAATACCTTTTTCTCTAATTCCACACGTTCCGGCTTAAGGGAAACAATATGGGGTAAAAGATATTCCCTGTCTAAAGACTCATATTTCCCTTTTCCTAACCCATGATAAGGCATTAATTCAATACGGAGGGCGTTTTTCCCCAATCCATGTAAAAATTCCGCTGTTTCCTTGATATTTTGCTCATCATCATTAATACCCGGAATCAAAGGCATCCGGAAAAGCATTTCCACGCCGCTTGCGGCTGCCATCCTTGCGTTGGTAAGTATAATGGTATTTGGTTTACCGGTATACTGGCGATGTTTATCTGAATTCATGTGTTTAAGGTCGTAGAGTATGTAATCGGTATAAGGTAGGACCTGTTTCAAAGCAGGCTCGGCTGCATATCCTGATGTCTCAATGCACGTATGAATACCGGCCTGGCGGCATTTTTCAAAAATGTCACGTACTAATTGAGGCTGCAGCAGGGCTTCTCCACCGGAAACCGTTACGCCGCCGCCCGATGCCTGGTAAAACATTTTATCCCGGTTTACGGCATCGAAAATCTCTTCAGCGTTCATTGACTTGCCATACAGGACGAGCGCTTTATAAGAACACACCGAACTACACTTGCCGCAGCCAGTGCAATGCTCACGGTCGATACGGGGAAGTTTACCCGCCTCATAAACCAGCGCTTCAACAGGGCATACTCCTGTGCACTTGCCGCATTTGGTGCAAAGAGCTTTGACAAATCCGACCTCCGGGTGCGGGGAAATACATTCCGGATTGCTGCACCACTGGCACGCAAGGCCGCATCCTTTCAAGAACACTACGGTTCTTATGCCCGGTCCGTCATGGATCGAGTACCCCTGAATATTTGTGACCAGATTGGGCATAAGTCGTTTTCCTGAATATTTCTTACCTTTTTATTCGAGACTCAACTTTTTTGATGGAATCTTCTTTTTTCATATATTTGGATGCGATACTGGTATGGAAAAGAATCAGAGGTTTATCGACTCTTTTGAAAATAAGTGGGCAGTGGATTAATCCGGCGGGAATATAGACGCTGGCCGGCGAGGTGATAGTATGCATTTCCTGTTCTTTACCTAAGCCAATCTCGATTTCCGCAAATAGGTCATTCATATGTTCAAAATCATAGGAAATAAAATGCAGGTACATATCAAAGTCATGGGAGTGTGGATACTCCTCCATTTTGCACGGCGCCACAACCTTGGTAATCATAAAGGTCATATTGGTTTTATAATCAGTATCACCTATCCATTCCATGGTGGGATATGGTTCCGGTTTCGTCACTGATTTTCTGATTACATACTTGCCATATTTAGATTTTTTCATTTGCTGAAACCTCCTATCGGTATTCCTTTAACACATATGATTCTTTAAGTGGACAGTAAAACCTAGGTCTTTTTCATAATATGGCTGGACAAGTGCAAGCAAATTTATGGTAGAAATATCTTATAAATTCCTTTTACAAATGCAGCTTGCAATTTTATCACTCTATATTATAAACGAATCATTGCGCTTGACTTTTTCCCATACCGCCCTTTCCGCTTCAAATGGTGCGGCTTCCACATGACTGTCTTTCCCTAAGACCATCGTCATACGTTTGTTACCGTATGCCGGCCACTCACCAATACATTTACCGGATGGGTTCCCGGTTTTGGCAAAAACTAGCCATGCATCCTGCATGCATTCTGAAAGCTTATCCGCTTCCGGTCCGGTGCCACAAAACATAGCGTCGTATTTTCCAAATACAAATCCTATTTCCAGAGCATGGCATGACTTAAGCACGCCACCCATTACCGGTGATTTCCAGGTAAAGATATAACTATAAACGGGTGTTTTGCTATCCCGCTGGGCTTCAACCAGATCCAGTGATGGCATCCGGAACATCATATCCGTAGTTATAGCCGTCAGGATATTAACCGGCGTAGCCTGTTCACCGCGTTTTTGGATTGCTTTGTTATAGACTTCTACTAATTCATCAGCTCCTTTACCCGGTAACATTGCGGCAAGCCTTTTCTTCATATCCGCTTCTGTCAAATTCGCAAACCCCGGGTCCATCATCCCGAAGAGCGTGTATTCATCCAGGTTCGTGCCGATGATGGTCAGAATGCCTTTAGCGGCTCCTTCCCGTGCAAGTTTATTCGGAAAATCCGGAATCACCTCGCCATCAGTAACCGGGTAACTTGACGTTACCCTCGGTGTTCCACCAGCCCCGGCGCTCGCCATCCTTATTTTCATTTCCATTTCCAGGAGTTGGGCTGTGGTAAACGCCCGCATAGCTTTAGCATCATCTTTCTTGAAACCGGACTCTTTCACGAACAGTTCGCCACAGCGGTTCGCCTCTTCCTTCGGTACCGCAACGCTGCCCACGCCGCTTTCCATGATACCTTTCTGGAAGAGATCTTTAGCTTTTGGCATTACCATGAGGCAGGCAATGCTCATACTTCCAGCCGATTCACCAAAGACAGTAATATTATTCGGGTCGCCGCCAAAAGCAGCGATATTATCTTTCACCCACTTGAGTGCCAATACCTGGTCTAAAAGTCCTTCATTACCGGTGGCCGGTATCTTACCGCCGGTAGCATCCTTCAGCCGTAAAAAGCCAAGCATGCCGAGCCGGTAATTGATGGAAACAAGTACAATATTGCCGCGTTTTAGCAATTTATTGCTATCATACATCGGGTCGGAGCCGGAGCCCATTGTAAAAGCCCCGCCGTGTATCCAGACCATCACCGGGCGTTTCGCATTATCCAGTCCCGGCGTCCAGATATTAAGGAACAGGCAATCTTCAGATTGTGGTTGTGGAACCTGCATCATCATTCCGCCCGGCATTGTGTTTTGTGGGGCTATCGGCCCGAACTCCTTGGCGGAACGCACATCTTTCCATGACTTAACAGGTTGGGGTGGCATCCAGCGTAAATCACCCACCGGCGGCGCGGCATACGGCACCCCGCGGAAAACGTTTATTCCGTTTTCCAGTAATCCCTCGATTTTCCCGTTTTTGGTATCAACTACCGGATTCTTCTGATTAATCATCTTTCGCTCCTTACTCTTGCAGCAATTTTTCTCCTTTTCAATGCCGGCTCTTTTTAATCAGGCACCCCGTTTTAAAGAATTAAGTTTTATATGCAGAACATAAGTATAGTATTTAGAACTTAAATTTAGTAAATAGAATATCAAAGAATAATTGATTTGTCAAGATAAAAGAAGTACTGATTTAAGCGGTATAATAATAATAAACGGTCTTGTTTATGATGTGGATGGATAAGTGCATGATGGTATAACCATTTCTTGAAACCGCTTACTTAAACGAAGTTTCTCCTGTTGCCGGCTTTTTGCCAGAATATCATGTGACCTGCTTCTTTAGAGATTATTTTAACTGTATCAACAGCGAGCGGGCCAAGTTTTAATGCCTCTTTTTCCGTAAAGAATCCAACAATTGTAACGTAACCAATCGGGCGGTTGTTTTGATCCAGTATCGGAGCAGCAACCGCATTCATTCCCGGTTGAATATCTCCCAATTCCAGGGCAAATCCGCTACGCCTGCACTGTACTAACTCCTTCTGGAGCCTTGTTTTATTGAATTTTTCCGGACGACCGTAAAAATAGAGTTCCTGGTTTTTAAGTAGTTCTTCCAGTTCAGTTTCAGGGAGAAAAGCCGCGAGCGCTTTCCCGTGAGCGCCATATGTGATTGGGGTAACATATCCGATAGGGGAGGAAATGCCAATCCCTGGTGCTCCTAAATACTCAGCAACAATATAAGTCTTATCGTCTGAAATTACTCCCAGTGTCACCGTTGCACCAGCTTTTTTTGCGAGCTCATAAAGCACCGGTTCAACGAGATGTGATAGTTTGAAAGTTTCGAGCATCTTTCCTGTAAGTGTAAGCAGTCCGGGGCCCAATATATAGCCTCTTCTATTAGGGTTCTTTTTTACAAAACCGTATTCATTCAGAGTGTTCAGAATAGAAAAAGCTTTGCTTCTATGTATTCCAACTTCTTCACATATATCTGTGAGGCTCTTGGGATTACCTCCGTTCTCAGCCAGACAAAGCATTAAACGAATTGCTTGATCAACGGCTGGAACCTTATACGTTTTTTGTGGTTTATCATTGTTGTCATACATAATATTGTATCATTCTATAGAACTTAAGTTTTGTGGATAGAATAACAAAAGCTAACATCTTTGTCAAGATTTTATATTATAGCATGTCAGACAAGATTTAGAGTATTAATGTTTAATAACGTAATTTGGCTTAAGGCTGATGAAGCGCCTTGCCTATCTTGGTAAATTGTAGTACCTTTTTTACAGAGATTATATTTGCAAGCAACTGCATAAAACTTATTAAAAATTGAAAAATCTATTATAAACCTCATGGATTTGAGGTTTTGAAAAACATGTTTATTGATCCGATAATTAGTACTGCTTGGTTTATAGCGAATTTTTAGTTTGCTGAGTCCGGAATGTATAGTCTAAATCTAATTTGGTGATAAAGAAGTAGATTGTTACTAGCCTCTTTCCGATCACTACCATGCGCCTAGTTTTCACATTGAGCGATTTAGTGATTTTTTCAGAACAAAGAACTTTTAATTAGCTTTCAATATGGCGATCTAGTTATTGTAACCATAGGATAAAACAAGCAACATCCTTTATACAGGATTTTATTGTCATTATTATGCCATATAAGGTATAATAAGCATTTACTAACAGCACGAAATTCTAAAATAAGTGCCGCATAAGCTGAAATAGTATTGATTTTTGTGTATAAATCGAGCCTGAAAACAAAACCAGTAAATTCACCCGGATATAATCGGATATTATAGCTAGAGATATTGGCAGGCAAAAATACTCTTTTTAGTATTTTTAGCGCAGGCTACTAAATCAAAACAGATATTGAGGAGAAACTATGTGATGGAAGAACAGAAATATCCTAAGGGATGGATAGTTGTTGACCACATAATTCCAGGTGTTACCGCCGAAATGCTTGATTGGTGGTGGATTAACATGGAAAAGGGCTATGAGTTATGGTGCCCAGACGAGCATAAGGGTTTCAGGTGGGAAATCAAACCACCGTTGGGCGGTCATATAGGCGCCGTTCAGATTGCTACAGAAAGTATAGACTACAGCCCTGTTAGAGACATTCGCATCGAATGGGTGGATCCAAATCTGGGGACTAAGGAGCAAAAAGATTTTTGGACTTATGA
>Ga0315279_10006625_pt1 | contig 14580 bp, 12 predicted proteins | sample YL17G06_20_MG_FD_203694 | JGI IMG/M metagenome (GOLD analysis project Ga0315279, IMG submission 203694) | Sediment microbial communities from Yellowstone Lake, YNP, Wyoming, USA - YL17G06_20 | ecosystem: Environmental > Aquatic > Freshwater > Lake > Sediment | place: USA: Wyoming | collected... | reverse complement strand
AATGCTGACAAGCCAACTTCTTGGAGTGACGCGGATTTCTTGAGGTTCGTGGATACACTGAGACAGATTGCCAAGCCCATGCTGATAGTTGCGAACAAGATGGATGTGCCTACGGCTCAGGAGAACCTGGAGAGACTGAAGAAGTCGAACTACGTTGTGGTTCCGGTTTGTGCAGAGGCAGAGCTTGCCCTGCGAAGAGCGGCGGAAAAACAGTTGATAGACTACAGACCGGGTGACTGCAACTTCAAGATCAAAAACCCGGAAAAGCTCAGCGAAGGCCAGACTCAAGCGCTGGAAACCATCAGAGAGAAGATACTGCTGAACCTCGGTTCTACCGGTGTTCAGGAGGCCGTGAATATGGCTTTCTACGAGCTTCTGAGCATGATCACAGTCTATCCTGTTGAGGATTTGGAGCATTTCTCTGACCACAACGGCAGAGTTCTGCCAGATGCTTACCTTGTACCCTATGGGACAACAGCCCGGCAACTGGCTTACATAATTCACACGGAGCTCGGTGAGGGTTTCATCTACGCTGTTGAAGCAAGAGAGAAGAAAAGAGTAGGAGAAGACTACATACTCAAGGATCGAGACGTTTTGTCAATCGTGAGCGCCAAGAAACGAACCTGAACCAATTATGCGCCGTAACGTCTCTTGCGGCTCTGGAAAGTCCTAACAGCCCTCAAAAGGTCAATCGCGCGAAAATCAGGCCAGTAAGCGTCAAGGAAGCACAGTTCACTATAAGCGGATTGCCAAAGCAGGAAACCGCTTAACCTTTCTTCGCCCGAGGTTCTGATAATCAGATCCGGGTCTTGCTTAGGCAAATGCGAAGTGTAAAGATACTGCTCAAACAGCTGCTCATCAACGCGATCAGGACTCAATTCGCCATCGTGAACTTTCTCCGCTATTTTCCTCGCAGCATCCACAATCTCAGCCCTTCCCCCATAGGCAAAAGCGAAATTCAAGAAATGCTCATCATAGCCTTTCGTTGCTTCCTCCGCATCCATTATGAGCTTCCGCAGGCTTTCAGGAAGCAAATTTAAGCGACCAAGAACCTTAACACGAACCTTATTCCTATGAATGCGCTCGTCACTTAGTATCTTCCTAAACTCTTCCTCTGCAATCTGCATTATCTTCACAACTTCCCCTGGAGAGCGCTGAAAGTTCTCAGTCGAAAACGCATAGAGCGTCGTCGATTTGACCCCTAACTTTATGCACCAATCAAGCAGGTGTTCGACGTTTTCGGCGCCTTTCTCGTGGCCGAACCAAGGGTTGAGGTCTCTCTCTGTAGCCCACCTTCGATTGCCATCCAAGATTATGGCTATGTGCTCTGGCTTCGCCCCGTCCTTTACTTGAGACCAAAGCCATCTTTCGTAAAGCTTGTAAACACCAACTACGGAAAGCAGTCTTCTAAACACTATTTGAACCTCGCATTCTCAAGCGCCCTACTACACGGGCATTTGCCACTGCGTTTGATGGGTAAGGCCTTAACAGTCTCAATTAAGAGTTGCTCTACCCTTGGGAGAATCTGTTTGGAAACTCCTGATAACTCCGAGGCTGTCTGCCGTTCTTGCATGCCTGCAGCCATGTTTGAAACGTAGCAAACAGAAGCATAGCACATTTCAAGCTCTCTGGCAAGTACACCTTCCGGAAGCCCGGTCATCCCAACAACGTCGCAACCTATGCGCCGAAGCATTTCGATTTCCGCTGCGGTCTCATATCGTGGGCCTTCAGTACAGGCCAAGATTGCCTTGTCCGAAACGCGTGAGCCAAGCTTCTCGGCAATTTCGATCATCAACCGTCGCATTTCTGGGCAGTAAGGTTCAGAAACGTCGATGTGCGTAACTGGAGCTTTGTCATAGAAGGTTCCGGCTCTAGACTTTGTGAAATCAACGAAATCGTGCGGAATGACGATGTCGCCAGGCTTGAAACTGACGTTTATTGCACCTACTGCGTTCGTGGCCAAGATTCTTTCAACACCGACTTGGTGTAACGCATAGATGTTTGCCCTGTAGTTTATCTTATGTGGAGGAACCGAGTGATCTGACCCATGTCTAGGAAGGAATAATACTTGTTTGCCTTCTATCCGGCCAGAAACTAAAGACGAGACCAGACCATAAGGAGTCTTTACGCGTGACTGCTTTGCGTTCTTGAACAGTCTTTCGAAGCCTGTACCGCCTATGACTGCAATGTTAGCCTTCGCCAAAATCCTCAGCCTGCTCCTTGGTTCCCTCGAAAAAGCCCGAGGCGGATCGATGAATCACGAGTATGACCAAGACAGAAGCTATGCCGATCAGTATCCCCACGATTATCGAGAAAATGAGCTTTTCATAGCCCATCTCAGGACTTGTTAATACATCGGCTGTTCCATCGAGGATCTGTCTAGACCAAGCGATGGAGACTATCAGGGCTCCGTTGCGCAAAAGCCGGGGATCGCGTTCAAGATACCAACGTATGGCCCTTCCCAGCAATGCAACGCAAAAGCCTACCACAATCAACGTTATTGAATCCTTGATGAAGTAGCCTGTGATTTTGGGAAGTAGGCCGAGCCATTCTGCAATGTTCGACGGATTTCCCGCATTTGCTGCAGCAGTGGTCCATCCAAGATACACGCCAAGCACCACGCATATGATTCCGGCAATCGCAGCAAAACCTGAGATTTGCACCCGAAGAGGCGGCGGCGAATATTCCTTGCCCCATCTATAGAGCTTCTTAGCTGCTCTGTCGACGCCAAAGCCTTTGCCAAGAAGAAAAGCGCCTAGAACGAAGACGAAAATTATCCAAAAGACGGAAACTAGGTTAAGGAGTGAAAGGACTCCCAAGATCAGAATGAGCAAACCTGGCAAACCCAAGACATAACGCGAATATCGAGGGTCTTCCAGCAGCATTTTCAAATATCGCGAGAACACTGCGGCTGTCTCCTCTATCGACTCGCTGTGCTTCACAACTAGCCGCCTAACAGATGAAACAGGGACTCTAGATTCCACGAGCGGCAGAACTGCCTCGTCCGAGTAACCGTCAGTAACCAGAATAACCTCGCTGGCTGGAAAAGACCCAAGCAGTTCGCCTAGTTCAGCGACTACTTTCCGGTCTGCCTTAACCCCACCATGCTCAGACCCGGATAGCGTTGCAATTTCGAAAACCTCCTCAGGCCTGGCTTCACTCGCCAAACGATCATAGGTTCGCACTGCTTCAAACATCGCGTTTGCGTCCGATTCTTCCGGATCGTGCAAAGCCAAGGTCACGGCAGCATCAAGGTTTTCTTTTCTTCCAACAATGGGAGTCTTAATCTCGGCCTTTGTGGTTAGATCGCCGTCTCTATCGACGCACAGAATAAGAATTCTCTTCTGTTCTTTGCCTTGGGCTTCTCCCATGCCTATCTTTTTCTCTATCTACAGAGTATCACGTGTGAATATTAAGTTTAGTCTTGTTCTGATTCTTTGTCGCCGCCTGCAAGAAGCTTGAATTCTTCCAAAGTTAGTTTGTCGCCTCGTTTCAGTTTTTCTTTCGCCTCGGTCTCAAGTTTCTTTCGGAGAGTCTCTTCGTTTTTCTTTTTCTCCTGTTCTTCCTCGCTTCGTATTTCGCCCTTCATGCGCCGCAACTGATCCAGAGTGTCAATTAGCACATCCTGAACCGCTTTGGTTTTCTGCTTGGCTTGTACGAAAAGCTGATGTAGACTGTCAGCTTCCGCTTTGAGTTTCTTTGATTCTTCGACTTTTCCTAGCATTTTTTGATGCAGTTCTTGGCTTTTCCCAGCTGTGGCAACCAGCTTCTCATGAAAGAGTTTGCCGTCAGCTTCAACGGTCTTGATTTCAGCCTGCAACTCGTGAATTCGCTTTATCAGTTTCTCAGACTTTCTGTGGACGACAAGCTGAGTCTCCAAGAGCCTTACCTGTTCAACAAGCTCCTTCTCTTCCTGAGGGCTCAAGAGCGAAGTCTGGATTTCCCAATCAATACTTTCAACCTCTTCCTCAAGAGACTGATGGCTTCTAGGAGGCTTTTTCTCTTCCAACTCTCTAGTCTTTGGTTTCAGTTTTCTTATTTCTTCAATCTTTTCGTAAATTTTCTCTTTGAGCGCCGTTCGCTGCAGTTTCAAATCCTGAACAGTTTGATTGAGTCTGTCTCTTTCGCCCCTAAGCTCGGCTATTTCTGTTCGCAGTTTCCTGTTTTTCTCGTTAAGCCTGTCTCTTTTGTCGGCTAATTCTCCGGTTTGAGTGTCTAGTTCCTCTCTTTGTTTCCTTAGTTCTGAGAGTTTCTGAGTCAGCTTTTCAATCTCTTTGGTTTTCTGTTCCTTCGACAATGGCGCTTCCTCTTTCCAAAAACAGCCTTCTGATGCTACTCGAGGATTATTCTCGCGTCTACCGTTTTCGCTCCTTTCTCATAAACCATTATGGGGTTCAAGTCAAGCTCCTTGATTTCCTGATGCTCCATAATGAGCTTTGATGTGCTAAGAAGGATCTTCACTATCGCCCCTACGTCCGCAGGAGGCGTATTCCTGTATCCCTTCAGCAACGGGTAGGCTTTGACCTCGCTGATCATATCGCGAGCTTCATCTACAGTGATCGGTGCAATCCTAAAAGTCACATCCTTCAAAACTTCAACAAAAATCCCTCCGAGTCCAAACATCAGGGCTGGGCCGAACTGTGGGTCTTTGATCGCACCCACGATGACCTCGGTTGAAGGAGGAGCCATCTCCTGAACCAATACTCCAACAATCCGCGCTTTCGCATCATGCTTCTTAACGTTTTTCATAATCTGTTCGAAAGCGTTCTTCACAGCCTCAGCATCCTTTAATCCGATAGCCACACCGCCAACGTCAGACTTGTGAATAATGTCCGGAGAAACGATCTTCAAGACTACAGGGAAACCAAGCTCCTTGGCAAACCTTGAAGCCTCCGTTTCACTCTTGGCGAGCTTGAACTTCGTGACCGGAATTCCGTAGTCAGCGCATACGGTTTTAGCTTCTGTTTCAAGCAGAGACTTTCTTCCTTCTTTCTTTACGTGTGCGAAGATCGTTGAAGCTTTATCCATCAACTCTGCCTCTTTGGAGGATATGGTTCTATACAAATATTTAAGGCGATGTCTCCCGCTAGTTCCCCCCTTTTTCTGTTTCTGGCCATCCTGCCAGCGTTCTAGGTCTCTTGAATCGAGCCCCCTGGGCTCTAATTTGCGAAAAGCCTGTTCAAGAGACATTGTATGAAGAAAAACGCGCAGCTTAACATCAAAATCTTTGATTCAAGAGAAAACCGCTGAAAAGTCCATAGAGCCCTATGGTGTTTCTGTTTCTGCGCATGTTAAAAAAAAAGAATTCTTTTTTTCACGCAGTTTTCAACATGCCCGCGGGGGCTCTAAAGGCCTGTTTCAGGGCCTGTTTAAGGGGCAATGAAGAAAAAGATGGAAGCTCAGCGTGCTACGGCCTGAGCTTTGGCATCTCGCCTTGCTTTTTCTCCTTCAGAATGAGCTCCCCAGAGCCAAGCCGCTCCAGATGGATGATGACCGTTGAACGGGCAAACCCTGAATCCCTGACCAAATCAGCAAGCGTAAGAGGCTCGTCTTTCCTGGTCAGAACATCAAGTATCTTCCTGTCAAAAAAATCCAGATACATACCAAGAAAAAAGCTGAACCTATTAAAATCTATTTTTGTCTGAATTTTGCAACAGCCTAGCGCACACTATTGAAACTTTAAAAAGTGTGTACCTCATACTTGCAATAGCCCACAGCAGCTGGCAATCGAATGCCTGGCAGACCACAGAGAAGAATAATCAGGACTAGTTGCGGAAAATGCGGCGGCGATATAAGAGTAGATATAACTGACTTTGAACCTAGCATTGCCATCACTAACAGCTACCGATGCGAGAACACCCATGAATCGACGCTTTACATCAGGAATGGCAAAATACTTGCAGTGTCTCTTTGCCCAGCGGTTGAGAGTGACATCGAACAATTCGCCGACGTTCCTGATCATATAAAAACCTTAGTTAAGGAGGCGTACAAGTGCTCTGCCTACGACATCCCTATAGCAGGTGCTTGTATAGTCAGACGCTTGCTTGATGAATTACTCTATGACTTGGGCTTCCATAATAATTTCGTTGGAAGCAAGGTGACAGCATTTGAGACTAAATGCAATAACGATGCACCATTCAAACAAACGAATGAAACCATATTCCGCAGACTTGCCATATTTAAAACTGTGGCAGGTCTCTCGGGTTTCCATGTTCATGCTCAGGGAACGCCGATTACAGCAGTGATAAAGTCCGAGTTTGAACAATACCTCCATGCTGTGGAGGGCGCCATTGAAGACCACTGGCCTAGGAGAAGCACTTGATGCCGCCTGAAGAAAGTGAAGTGTTTGTAAAGCAAATCGACATGATGGTAGCTGCCAAAATCATCCAGCTCGTGGCATCAGGAATTTACCGAACGCCAGCAAATGCATTGAAGGAATTGATCAGCAACGCTTTCGATGCGGATGCCCCCAGAGTGGATGTCTCGCTTGAAATCGATGAGCAGAATGAAAAAGTAAACAGAATAGTGATCAAAGACACTGGACTGGGAATTAATTCAGGTGACTTCGCTTTCTCGATGACGCATATTGGCGTGAGTCTCAAAAGAACCGAGGGCACTGTGACCAAGAAACGAAGACCAATTATCGGAAGGATAGGCATTGGCCTGCTTTCAGTTGGCCAAGCAACTAATAGATTCGAGTTTGTCTCCTCAACCCCTGATGGACTCGGAATGAGAGCAGAAATCGACTTGAAGCCTTATTATGATGCCATAACGATGACAGAATCATTGGATACCCTCAAAATCGGAAACGTAAAGCTTTATCGGTTTGAAAATCCTTCAAGAGAAAGCTACACTCGAATTACGTTATCTGATTTGAAGGATCCATTTGCCCGAGGGCTTGTCGGAAAGACTGGATACAGAGAGAGTTTCGACTTCAAGAAACACCCATCATACGGAGAATTTGTGGAATGGTTGGATGAGAAGGGGATAAAGCGACTGGATGAAATATCGCCTTTTGATCAGTTCATGTTTGAGATAGGGCTCTTGACTCCTGTGAGATATCTGCCTGATGGCCCAGTAAAAGGTACAAGGACTCCGATTCTCTCCAAGATTAAGAACCGATTGGAAGGTTATGATTTCCACCTATATGTGAACAACGTCGAAATCTTCAAGCCCATATTATACCCTCACAAATCTGATTTGCCACTTCCAGGAAAAGAACCTTACAAAGTCTATGAGAAGGAGTTTGATTTGAAACTTGGCGATAGGCGAATCAGTGCTATGTGCTATTATTATCATCAAGACGTAAGAATAGTTCCTTATGAACTACGCGGACTTTTGCTTAGGGTAAAGAATGTAGGAATAGGGACTTACGAAAACAGCTTTTCCAAGTTGGCCAGCGAGAATCCAGTTATCTTGAATCAACTTACCGGTGAACTGTATATTGATGAGGGCTTGGATACAGCGTTAAACATCGACAGAAATAGTTTCTTCGAATCTGACGAGGCATATCAGAGATTGTGGTTGGAGATTCTTGCATGGATTAACCCGGAACAGATTCCGCGCGAAGCGTTGAGATATGTTAAACCTGAGATTCATCCTGTCGAACGAGACATACGTAGGAGACTGGATCTAATCAGAAGGAACAGAAAGAATGAGAAGAATACGCAAGCAAGAGAGCATTTGACAGAAAAGCTCGCACAAATAATCTCACTTGGAGGTTTGCCAACAGGAACACCACCTGAGCTGACTATCCAGATTGACCCCGGATCGAAGCCCCATGTTGATATTCGAACTGAGGGTCAGACAACTCTGATTACTATGATCTCGAATAGAAGATATAGCGCCGCGATACTGAATATTCTGGTACTCTTTTTGACAACTCAAAAAGTAGCCATGATTGCTTCAAAGGGTTCTCTCGAAAGATTCGAGAGCATTTTTTCCACTATTTTGAGGGAAGTGCGTATTACGTGAAGTGCGTGCTTATGGTATTCCATTCATTTATGTAGTCCCACAGCCAGTAGGGCGTTATTCATATCAGTCTATGAGCATGTTTGCTCTGAGGATGTGAGTTCGTTTATGAGCCTGTTTTTAGACAATGAAATTGCCCCAAATAATATCGGTATCCAGTTGAACAATGAAACGATACACCACAAATCGTTTGTCTGCCACCAGCGTGCGTTCCGTGCACGTCGCGAAATCCTAAATTGGAATTTCTAGTAAACTCTAAAAGCAATTGCAGCATTCTTTGACTTACATACCCTAGTAGATTCGGAGATAGCATGTAATGGTACTACGCGATCTCTCACTGAAACAAGCTTACGACTCAGATGAAGATGATATACTAAACGATTTCTATGTTTCTGCCTTGTCTAATTCAACAAGCTACAAACGTCTTGCAGGCTTCTTCTCTTCCACTGCCTTAGCAGCTGCTGCGAGAGGCATCTGCGGATTGATCAAGAACGGAGGAACCATGAAGCTGGTTGTCGGAGCCAGATTGAGAAAACAGGACATTGAGGCTATCGAAAAAGGAACTAAGAGCAGAGAACAAGCAGTTTCAGAACTGATGTTACAAGATTTGAAGTCCATTGAGTCAGAATTCGTGAAAGACCATGTGAAAGCTTTGGCCTTTATGATCGCCACCCAGAAACTTGAGATCAAAGTGGCAATTCCCGTGAGTGCAAGCTTTCAGGACTTGAATGACTTCGAAGGAATATACCATATGAAGGTTGGCATTTTCAGTGATGGAAGCGACTTCGTGTCTTTTAGTGGTTCAGTGAATGAATCCAAGATGGGATGGCTACATAGCATAGAGGAATTCAAAGTCTTTTGTAGCTGGATCAATGGCCAAGAGACTTATCTTCAGAGGGACATGGAAAAGTTCGAGAAATATTGGAGTGGTTCTGCTAAGCGAGCCATAGTTATTGATGTACCGACAGCAGTTCGTAATAGACTCGTGGAGATGGCTCCAGCAAATGTGGATGAATTACACCTTGAGAAATATATTCGCCCTGTAAAAGCAAAGTTATGGAAAAACCAGACAGAAGCCATAGAAGCATGGATAAGGAACGGATGTAAGGGCATATTTGCGATGGCTACTGGAAGCGGAAAAACATTGGCGGCTCTTTCCGCTTCTTCGCTAGCAGGTCCGTCCGTGGTGACGGTTATTCTGGTCCCAACTGAACCGATCCTGGATCAATGGGTGAGAATAGAAATACCTCATTTTGACCCCGGGGCTCGAATAATTGCTTGCGGTGGTAGCCATCCAGAATGGAAGACTATACTGCCGCTTCAACTTGCTGAGATTAGGAGAACAGGAAAAGGTTATGCTCCGAATAGTCGATTGTTCGTCGTTGCCATTCTAAACACCGCGTCAAGGCCAGGCTTCATTACGACGTGGGAAGGTATTCCTGCAGACAACGTTCAAATCATTTGCGATGAGGTACACCATGTCGGAGCTCCCAGCTTCCAAGAATGTATGCAGTTGCAGAGCTGTCGACGCTTGGGACTCAGTGCCACACCTGAACGCAACTGGGACCCAATTGGAACAAGTGAAATAGTTGAATATTTTGGACCAACAGCATATGAATATGGCATAAAAAGAGCGATTCAGGATGGCCATTTGTGTCACTACAGATACTATCCGTTTTTTGCGTTTCTAAATAGTAGAGAATTCGAGAAATTCACGGAACTTACAGAAGAGATAGGCAAGGAGATTGCCAAGACCAAAGCCAAGAGTAAGAATGAGGAAATGCTCGTCACAACACACAAGCTTGAGAAACTATTAGAAGATAGAGCGAGAATCAAAAAGAAGGCAGAAGACAAAGTGCGAGCTTTTCGTCAGGCACTAATGGCAACCACGAAAAGGCCTTTGATAATATTCTGTGAGGATGAAGATCAACTAAGCGATATTGAGTCCGTCGTGAAAGAAATCGGTTCAAGTTACTTGGTCTACACTAGTCGAATGAAAGATTGGGAAAGGGAAAAGGCGTTAGACATCTTTCGCAAGGGCGGGGCCGATGTAATACTCGCTATTCGCTGTCTGGACGAAGGCCTAAACGTTCCTGAATGTGAAGGTTGTATTATTGTTGCAAGTTCAAGCAGTGAACGCGAGTTTATACAGCGAAGAGGACGAATATTACGCGGACTGGTAGGGAAAGTAGCAGTTCTGAATGACATAATCGTGCTTCCAGCTAAACTGACTGAGGAAGAAGATATGAAAGTAGCAGAAGCATTAGTTAGGCAAGAGCTTGAGCGAGTCAAGCAACTCGCTGAGGCCTCGGACAATGAGTGGGAATGCAGAAATGTTATCAGGAAGGAGCTGACAAAATATGGATTACAGTCTTTGGCCGATATATAAGGTGAGAATCAAATGAGGATTGCGATTCAAGAGATCGAGAAGATTTTTCGGGAAATAGAAGCCAGCCACAACATCAAAAAAGGCACACTATCTGAAATATACAGGGCCGAAGCTAGAGTTGTTTTCTTGGGAAAAAGAAGAAACATACAGCCTGACCTTAGAAAGATAGTGTTGAATGCCTTGGGGGAAAGTGGCGAAAGTGAAAATTAGGGAATTAGTAGCCCAGAATTTCAGACCGTTCTACGGTCGTCAAACAATCGACTTGCACACAGAGGAAGCAAGACCGATTATTCTCATGAAGGCTTTGAATGACGTTGGCAAAACCAGTCTCTTCAAGGCAATTCAATTCTGCCTTTATGGAAGCAAGGCAACTGGAGAAAAAGTAAAAGTATTTCAACACATAAATCGTACTGCATGCTCTCAAAATGACGGTATGACCTTTGTAAAATTGTCTTTTGATCATGATGATAAATCCTATGACATAATTCGATCTGTTGAGTTCAAGAAAACGCCAGACGACTCATTCCCAGAGACTGGTGCCGAGATTGTTGAAGTCATTGAGGATGGCAAGCCCATCAAACTGGAAACGACACGAGAACAAAACGAGTATATTGAGACGATCCTCCCAGAAGATGCTTCACAATTCTTCCTTTTTGATGGTGAAGAAATCCAAAAATACACGCGACACCCGCCTGGTGAAAACGTAAAAGAGGCCATTGAAGAGGTTCTAGGAATTCGGGAGCTACTCAATGCCAGGGAAGACCTTGATAGCGTAACTCGAGACTTAAAGCATGAATTGGATGATCTCTTGGTGGAACACTCAGAGCACGACAAAGAGGCAATTGAAGTAGAAGCAATAGGCAAGGAGGTCTCGGGCCTTCGTGAAAAGATAAAGGAACTTGACGATAGGATAGAGCAAGCGAAGGCAAACGTAAAAAGCTGCGATGAAACCCTTAGGAAGAATACGACAATCCAGGAGAAGATCGAACAAAGAAAACAAGCTGAGTCTGATCGCGACTCCATAAAGGAACAGATGAAGACGAATGAAGACAAGCTAAGAGAATTTAACGAGCATTTAGGGGTTATTCTCATGGCACCTTTGCTTCAGGAGTTATCTAAGACTGGAAGAGCAATTGTTCCTCATTGGAAGAGAAACGCTATTGCTGTTCTGATTCAAAGTGACAGATGCATTTGTGACAGACCAATTGATGACTCAATTAGGCAGCGATTCGAAAGGCAACTTGAAAAAGACTTAGGAGTATCTATGCGCCAATACTTAGGAGACCAAGCAACAGATCTTTTGCTTTCTGCGCAGCCAAGTGCCCTTGAAAAAGGGCTTTACGATATATTGACTCAACGCAGTAATCTAGTCTCCAATCTTGTTCTGACCGAGCAGAAGGTCGCAGACCTAAGCAAAGAGATAGGCGACAGCAAAGACTTGGGTGCGGACATAATAGCTGCGGCAGATACTAGGAATCGGGCCGCCGCAGATCTGGAGAAATATAGCGATGAACAAAGGACAAAAAGAGCCGAACAGGACGTAAAGTCTGCAGAGTACAGAAGAAGGCAGCAAAAGCTCGCTGAACAATTCACAGATGAAGATATCAAGAACAAGAAAACGCATCTCAAATCGTCAGAACAATGTGAAACTGGGATTAAGGAAGCAATTGACAAGTTAGTTGAGAAAAGCAAGAAAAGAGTGGCAGACTTGGCTTCAGAGATTTTCCTAGATTTGACAAATGCTCCTAAGCTCTATCAAGGAATTGAAATCACTGATGAATATGAGTTAAAGATAAAGACAGTAGGTGGAATAACCAGGCCGGTGTGGGATCAGATGCCTAGCGCTGGGCAAAGTCAGATGATTGCAACCTCATTCATTGCCGCTCTGAATCGCTACACTGCCAGAGAAGCCCCAGTAATCATAGACACGCCGATAGGACGGTTAGACCCAATTCACAAAAAGAATCTGATCAAGTTCTATCCCGATATGGGTCCTCAGGTTATTATTCTCTATCAACCAAATGAGCTAGGGCCAGAAGACATAGCTCCGATCGCAAAACATGTTTCTTCCGAATGGCTTTTCGAGAGAGACCCACACAATCCAGATGCTACACTAATCAGAAGAATGGAGTAGATAGAAATGAATGAAAGTTCGTTGGCAATTGATGTAAATTTCATGTTTAAGACGGCCAATCCTGAGATCTACGAGGAATTGTGCCAGAAGAAAAAACTATTCAGACTTGAAATTCATCTGTTCGCTTCAGCCCTAGCCATTGGAATATTGAACAAAACATGCAGTCAGAAAAAACCTTCGCACGACATTGTCAGACTCAATCAGCTCTTGAAGGAAGAACATCAAGAGGTTAAGGACGTTATCAACATCCTATCCCAAATCGCCTACGTGGGGTCAGACAAACGTGCGCGTGGAGATGCCATTCTAACCTATGCTGATGGAGGGCTTGAGATCCTCTGGAAAGACTATCAAGCCCAAGGTATTCTCGATTTGCCAAGAATACTTGGGGATTCTAAGAAGAAATGGCCAAATCGTATTCCAGACTTGTCTCACATTCTGGAAGAGAACGCTCCCACTTCGGAGTGAGAATTCCATTAGGCCAAAGCCTGACTGGTGTTAGTTTGCCAGATGGATACGGCGCAACCGTTCGACCGCTTGAGCTACAAATTCTGTGGCAAACTCGATTTCCTCTTCTGTATTGAACCTATGTAAACCGAATCTTATTGCAGAGTGGGCTCTTTTTGGCCCAAGACCCATTGCAAGTATTACATGCGATGGCTCTACGTTCAAGGTTGTGCAAGCTGAACCAGAAGAAATAGCCAGCTTATTATTGACAGCACGTATCAGAGCTTTGTTTTCAACCTGCTCGAAAGAGACATTTAGGTTATGGGCTAGTCTCTTAACAGGGTGCCCATTTTGTTCAACAGGGTTGGCCTTGTCCTGGAAGATTTCAAACATTTGCCTCACCCACTTTTCATATCTTTTCTCTTCATCTGCCATTTCCTTCAGAGCAATATCAAAAGCCTTCCCAAAACCCACAATGCCTGGAACATTGAGCGTGCCTGATCTGACCCCCTTTTCTTGTCCTCCTCCGAATATCAGAGGATGGGGTTTGGCTGCCAAGTTTTCTTGTTTAATATACAGTGCCCCAACTCCTTTGGGTCCGTACATTTTGTGTGCTGAAATTGAAACTAGATCTGCCCTCATCTTTTCTACATCTAGAGGGATATGACCTGCTGCTTGTGCAGCATCAGTATGGAATAGAACGTCGTGCTTCCGCGCGATCTCTCCAATTTCCTCAACCGGAGCTATAGTTCCAATTTCATTGTTTGCAACCATCACTGAAATCAGCACGGTTCTTTCCTGAATCGCATCTTCCAGTTTTTCCAGATCAATCGTTCCGAATCTGTCGACAGGCACATATGTCACTCGTTTTCCAATGCTCTCTAGGTGTTTACATGTGTCAAGAACAGATTTGTGTTCAGTGGCACAAGTTATGATGTGATCTCCCTTGTTCTCGTTTCTCTTAAGAGTTCCCAGGATAGCGATGTTGTTAGATTCTGTTGCCCCGCTTGTGAAAATTATGGCATCAGGATGTGTATTGATGCAGCGGGCGATCTTCTGGCGTCCTTTTTCAACGGCATCAGCGGCCTTCGATCCATAACTGTGGTCTGTGCTTGCAGCGTTTCCATAGCACTCATTGAAGTATGGCATCATTTCATTGAGGACGCGTGGATCTACTGGAGTCGTGGACTGAGAATCCAAATAGATGGGGAATTTCATGGGTTCGCCACACCCAATGGTAGAAGCTCACAAAGGTCTCCGAGGTCTTTTGCTTTGTCGAAGAGAGTTATTGCTCCTCTGTTCAGGTGTGCTCGGAACTGTGGCAGAAGATCTTTGTTGATGTCGAGTCCATCTTTCAGAAGTCTTTCTTTCAGTAGGGCAATGAAGAACTTGTCCCATTCCCCAGTCAGGGTGTATCTGTTGAATTCTTGTCCTTCTTCATCATAATTCTCGGGATTTGGCACAGAGGGGTCTCCGAGAGAGAGGCAGAAACCTATCCTGCACAGAATGTTGGGCGTAAGTCCGGTCCGACCTTTGAGCATCGACAAGCGGACAGTGGCGCTTTTGCTGATTCTTATTCTATTGAAGCTCATTAACAATAATCCCCCGGTCTGTTTCCCAGAAATAGCCTTCTCTAGCATGT
>Ga0315279_10006624_pt1 | contig 14581 bp, 9 predicted proteins | sample YL17G06_20_MG_FD_203694 | JGI IMG/M metagenome (GOLD analysis project Ga0315279, IMG submission 203694) | Sediment microbial communities from Yellowstone Lake, YNP, Wyoming, USA - YL17G06_20 | ecosystem: Environmental > Aquatic > Freshwater > Lake > Sediment | place: USA: Wyoming | collected... | reverse complement strand
ATTTCTCACATATTCCACGAGTGAACCAAATCTCAATGTTTCCATCTTACAAATTCTGATTTTCGGATTCGCCTTCTTGATTTTTCTCATTATTATGATGCATGGATAGATTGTCGCATCAGCAAATACCTTCAAATCTCCGAAATCAATGAACTCTTCAATCCAAAACCCAGTCAACAATCTTCTAAGACTCTTTCCATAGCCCGCCCGAAGCCATTTATTGGAAACAATCATGCCAAAATAACCATCTTCTTTGAGTATTTTCAATTCCTTTTCGAAGAAATATACAAACAAATCTGCGGTTCCTTGATAGCTTTCGTAGTTTGCTTCAAGGTAAGGCTTTATCTCACCTAATTCTTCTTGGCGAACATAAGGTGGATTTCCTATTACAACATCAAATCCGCCTTCTCTCATAATTTCGTTGAATTGCTCCTCCCATTTGAAAGCCTTATCACCAGCCAGCTTCTCATCATCTATCAGGGAATTTCCACATCTTATGTTTCTTTCCAACAATGGTAAGCGATGCCCTTTCTCTGCAATTTTCAACAAAAGATTAAGCTGTGCGATTTCAACCGCCTGTTTGTCTAAATCCACACCAAAAATATTGTCTTGAAGAATCTTCACCTTTCTTGTAAATGTCGTTCCAGTGTCTAGGTCAAGTCGTGTTTGACTGTAATCTTTGTCATTCTGCTTATAGTGCTCATTCAGAACATCAAAAGTCTTAATCAAGAAACTGCCAGAACCACAAGCAGGGTCTAACACTCTTATTTTTTCGATATTGATATTCTTCTCTTCCAGTAGTTCGCCCAAAGCCTTCCTAACGATGTAATCAACTATGTATGTTGGAGTGTAGTAAATTCCTTGCTCTTTCTTGTGGATGTGGTTCTCGGTAATTGTTGCTCTTTTCTCAGTTTTCTTCAAAATATGGCTTAGATACTGCTCGTAAATAGTGCCCAAAACATCTGCATCAATAGCCGAAAAATCATAGAAAACAGAATTGTCTGTTGTGTGATAAAGCCCTTCTACTATCTCGTGCAAAACGTCGTTTTCAATTTCCAGACTATCACACAAATGGTTGGCAAATATCTTGCTATTGTATGCCTTGTCAAAATAGGCAAAGACTTCTCTAAGGCTTTTTATTAGTTGTCCTCTGCCTCTGCCTTCCCATTCCCTCAGATTCGAAATGAGAGTCTTCGCTTCAAGTTCTTTATCCTCACAATTCCTGATGAAAATTAGCCTGTCCAAAATCCTTTGGATTGACTCATCCAACTCTTCCTCGGTCAGGTTCTTGCTTTGGTTAGCTTTTGTGATATTCTTAGAAAGCAGCTCCCTAAATCTTGTAAAATCAGTCAAGAGCTGTTTGTCAACACTACTCTTCCTAGTTTTCTTGCCCCATTTCTCTGCTTCCCTGTCGATTACACCTTGCTCAACGCTCTCCCTAGACAAAAGCCAAAGCTCATCAAACCTCCCCAAGAACTCACGACAATGAATTCTCTTGAGCTGACTTTGCCAAGGATGGTCAGTCTTTAATTCAGCATAGAAGACCACCACACTCTCAAAATTAGTAAGAACAGCCCAAGTGCAACCTTTGAGCCAGGAATAGTTTATTGCTTGGTCAACAAATTTGCGATTGTCCAAGTCTTCTTTCAGCGATTTTGCTTCTAGAAAGAATTTCGGAATGCCATTTATCCTGAAACCATAATCCACCCGTTGTTTAGACACTCTCTCCTCGGCACTAACTTCCCTTGAATCAACGGTGTTCCAGCCTAAAGCATCAAACAAAGGAACAATGAAATCCTTCTTGGTCATTTCCTCATTGTACTTGCCTATTCGACCTTCTTTTTCCAATACGGCATATTTCTCAACTAGGACTCTGATTCTCTCTAATGCCGACGTTCTATCCATACCAAATACTGTGACAGACCTTTTTTAGTTAAAACTTTCCCAAAGCCGAACTTCATCACTTGTACTTGCCAATTAGAGAGTCGTATTAATTAACCCCTAAATATTGTCCAGCCATTGTTATCGGTCTACTGTAATCTACTGGATTGAGATACTTGCTCAACTTCTTCAGAACTAATGTTAGCATCAGCTTTGAAGGAGTCCGTGATGGTGAGCTTTCAACATAAGCATAGAATTCGTTCTCATTCAAAAACAGTCGTTCTTTATACTCTGCAATGACAGTTTCAGGACTGAGAAACTCAACTTTTTCTATAGTGCCTTCTCCCACCAATTTCTTTGACCCATGAGAAGCGTAGAATATTACCCTATGTTTTGGAACCAGTTTCGTAGTATTGTGTGCTACATATTTGACGAAAACATTAGCCTTCCCATCAAATAAACGGTCAACAAACTTCGAAGGGACGGGATAAATCACTCCTACTATTTCGCTCATTATCAGATACACAGACAAGCCATTTCAGTTAAAATTTCCCTATACTCCCGATTAACTCTCTCGTATCGCCTTTTCACACTTTCTTGAGCCTTTGCATGATTTCCAGAGCCTTGTTCCTAAAGTGAGAAACGTCTTCTTCCTTTGTTTCAGTAAAAATCTCCTCAAATCTGACAAAATCAGTCAAAGCATTGTATTCCTCTTTAATCTCCAACTCTCCTGCCTTCTGAGCATAGAAAACATTGCCACAGGGCACTACGATAACCAAGACCGAATCGTTCCAGAATTCCTTATAGTCTGACATTCTGTTAGCATATAACAAAATCCTTTTCTCGTCTGGTGCCTTCCGCATCTTGACTTCCACAAGCAACAAATCCTTTCTATCCTTACTGAAGACAAGCAGGTCAGGAGAAGATTTTATCCTCCGAACAGTTCTTGACTTCTTTGCGTCCTTAACTTTTAGTTTAACCTCTATACCATGGAGCCTTGCGCGAATGAGCAGGAAATGAACCACTTGGAAGGCACCTTGTGGCATCTCGTCAAGGAGAGTGTGAGATCAAACGCGAACCATCCAAATGCCGATTTTTGTCCCTTCTGCACATGAATGTGCCGCGAAAGCTTTTATTGACCGATAGGCAGCGCGCGCCGTGCAATCTAATCCAAGGAATAGCTTTGGCCGACTCGTGTTAGAAGGCGGACTCCACTTGACCATTTTTCAAAGGCTTTTCCGTTTTCAGTGTGGATAGGAATTATGTTTTTCGGGTGCAGATTATGCACGAATTCCTTGAGCTGAGGGCCCGAGGCGTGACCCGAAACGTGTGTCGAGCTAGTATTCATTCCAAAATGCGTTATCCAGTTTTCTATCCGCTCCCAGTCAATCTCCATCTCAGCATCAAACGGCTCACAAACAGATTTTATGTACACTGAACCGGCTGTTGGTCTAATATCGACGAGTTCCTTAAGGTCAAAGTTGCTGCAGAACATTAAGTACTCCGCTTGATTATCTCGCACGTCTTTATAGCAGATAGCATTATCAAGATATGAACGTTCCCAAGCATCGTAGTCTTGATTGCGCATCTTTTCGCAACAGCCACTTCCTATAAGTCCCCAACTCTTCCGGTTCGCGTAGAGTTCCATGTTTTTGTCCCTTATGCTTGGAGCGAGTGTGTCGGAACATTTTGACAGTTCTTCAAGTAAATATGCTTGTTTGAGGGATATTGCAAGCTTTCTGTCCATTTTCTTAGCGGCTACTAGAAACGAAAGCATTCTATCGGTATCCCTTATGGACCAATTGCACACGGAAAGCCCTTGTACATTGGAAGATATAGCGCAAATTTCATTCTCTACCTCTGATTCTTTTTTGGAACTCTCCTCGTCAACCCGTGTGCCCTCTATGATCAGTAAGTCTGGCTTTGCAGTCTTGCATGCCTCCATGAACTCCAGGGTTTCCTTCTCTCGCCTTCCGTGAAAACGGAAATCTCCGGTGTAGACTAATGTACCAGAGGAGGCGTGAATAATGAAACCTGTGGCGCCCGCAAGCGAATGGTCAACCCGGTAAGGTTCTATTTCTATATCATCTATCGTGATTTTTCGCTTGAATTTGAAAGTGTTGAAGTTTCTTTGAACAACGATATCCGGGTGGGTTAATGCAGTTTTCCGGCTTTCTTCCCCTTTTTTGTTGACGTAGGTTTCGAAGGATTTCGTCAAATCTGTTATGTCGGCAAAGCTACCACTGCCTGTGTCGTTGAGTGCTTTCAGTATGTGATATGTTTCATCCGAGCAATAGATTGGCAGGTCTTCTCGAAGATGGTTGATGTAATATGCATGGTCGGCATGAGCGTGAGATAGTAGCAATCCTTGAAATTCGAGATCTTCATGGGGTCTTCCCATGTGCTTCAAGAAATCAAGTCTGTATAGCCCTTTCAAATCTGGAATGAGCCCAAACTCGATAAAATCGCCCAAACCATTGCACTTTCGAGGCTGCAAGAACTCTGAAAAGTATTTGTTGGCCGTATTGAAGCTCATCCCGAAATCCAAGAAAATTCTGGTTCCTTTGTCTTCAAGGAGGATCTTGTTGCCACCAATCTCGTTGACGCCGCCGTAAAAAGTGAGTTTGGTCATTCTGTCCCGCTCACAATAGTTGAATCGATGCTAGTTGCTTTTCAATTTTGCGAATTTTCGATTGCGAGATTAGTCAATGAGCAAAAATTCTTCGGAGGTCGCAAAGAAGCTCAAACGAAGTTTAAGAGGTCTTTAATGTCCGTTAGTTCATAGTCTGCAGTCCAGGTTTCTTCTGTCGTCTGTCCATATTTGGAAAGGGCGGTTTGAAGCCCAAGTTTCTTAGCGGGCATTAAGTCTCTTTCAATAGAATCTCCTACCATCAAAATTTCAGAATTCACTATGCTGGGAACTTCCCTCTTGAGTCTACTCAAAGCCAACATCAACGGTAAACCTGTTTGCTTCTCTCTCCCTGTATCCTCATACCCTAAAACAGACTCAAAATATCGTTCTATTCCCATCGCTAACAATCTTTGAAATGCCTTCGTTTTAGGAGCGTCCGTAACGATGTTTAAGATTACTCCTTCCTTCCGCAAAATCTGAAGCACAAATTCTACGTTCGGATAGGGCTTCATGAAATCATTTTTGGTTTCCAGATAAGCGTTAATAGCCGCAGCTAATATCTTGTGATTAAACTGGCCCACACTTTTCAAGAATTCGCTAAATGCCTTATCTGACTCCAAACCAACAGCAAAATACGTTTTCATTAGAATCGCGTAAGCTTTTTCTTGAGTCATATCCAAGCCGGCGGCCATCATGGCCCGAACAGCAGCTCTGCATGCTTCTTCCTTCATCCGCATGAAATCGCTCAAAGTATTGTCTAAATCAAAGAAGATAGCTCTGATTTTCCGCATTTCAACGAATAGTACAGTCTCCAGCTAAATTAACGTTCTATTATTGCTCGTAGCGCGCGCGGAGGAGGTTTGTGCTTTGCATATAGTTATTTAAATCGAAGGCAACAAATTACATCGCGCTATGCTATGTCTCCTGACGAAGTAGAGCAAATAAAGCCTCTATTGAAGGAATATGTCGAAAAAAGCTCCACTATTGCAGAGCTCCACTGGGATCAAACTGGTCCCATGCGACTGCTTTTCGATCCCTACGCACCAACTCAAAGAGAGAAGAGCGCCCATTACTTCCTTTTGGTATCGGCGCTAGATACGTCTGAACTGGTTGGCAGATCTGAAAACGCAAAAGCGCTTATGCTATCTATTCACAGTGCCTTGGGTCACGACCTATTTAGGCCGGGGCAATCTGATCAGATTCAGAAGATTGTTCAAAAATTAGACATGTTCTATCGACTAGGTCAGTCGAAAGAAGAGATACCTGAAGTTCTCGATTCGGTCAATCTCTTTGTCCAAAAGACTGCCAAAGATAACATAGTCAAATATGCTGCACAGTTTTCCGAACCTGAAGAAATGGTTAATGAAATCGGTAGCGGTATCCGATTCGTGGGAGGGCAACGAATCGATCACGCGTGGATGTACCTTAGATGGATGGTACGGCCCTATCCGGACCTCAACACTTTCAAGAACTTCTCTTGTAGCCAACTCAAAATACCCATGACTTCTTTCGTGAGGAATGTTGCATTTTGTCTTGGTTTAAGCGCACGCGAGGCAGACTGGAGCGACCCCGCAGGAGTCGAACAAGAAAGAAATAGACTGACGGAGTTCGCTGCCGGCTTGTTTCCTCAAGACCCTGCAAAAGTTGATTACCCCTTTTATGTTTTGGGACGGTGGATTAGAGATGAGAAGCTGAGCTTGCGTCTTCTGAGGGGTCACCTTCAGTTTTGGAGAAGAATCTATGATCAGCTCAAGAAGCACCCCATAACATTCGACTTTGTTTCGAGAAATGAATCCACATTTGAGCGAGACGTAAGAGGAGAACTAGAAAAACTCCAATTCATGTTTCTCTTTGAGCCTTACCATTTCTCACTTCCAGAACAGAGAGGCGTACCTCACTACCGGCCAGATTTTGTACTTCCGCGCATTCGAAAAAAAGGAAGAATAGTCATATTGGAACCTCATGGCATTTGGACGCCTCTCCAGAAGAGGATTGTTTCGCTGGGCAAACAGAGATTTCCCATCTGGGTCAACCCCGCTGAGATCGATGTTGATGAGCTGCTGTTCGCCAACAAGCTACGGATTTTCAAGGAGGTCTACCATGATCTATACTACTTGATTCTCATAGTTCCCTCCGCAGTTAGAGAGCGTATTGAAAGAAACTACCCTGACATTTATGATGAAATATGTGATGGTCGGGATATTCCCAAATTGCTCTATGACTTGAAAAGGAATATGGAATAGTAGCCCTGCATTTAAGAAGTATGATGTGTGCTTATGGAAGAGCGCGCACTATGGCATAATCATCCTTGATTCTAACGATAGCGCGCGCGTCTAACGTTACGGTTGAGGAGTAGTGACGACATCATTTGTGCAGACGAGTTTTCCTTTCTTCAACAATTCTCTGTAAACCTCAAGAAACCTTTCTCTGACATTTTCGCCTGTGCGGCTAAACCCAAACACTCTCGCAGTTTCAACAATGAGTGATTCGACGCTTATGCCCAGGGCATATTGAGCGACTGACCTCATAGCGCTCTCAATTTCCTCGGGTGGAATGTATTCAGCCTTCCTCATCGAATCTGGGGTGCCTTCGATCGGAACTCGAACAGCCACTCCACGGAGCCCGACTGGCCAAAGGAAGCGCCCCTTGAGAGTCATTCTTCCGTTTCGAATACAGAGATCAACCGTATCCTTCGTCGCGCGAACTACCTTGTATCCAGCTCGTTTGATTCCCCACGCAGCTGCAAGTCTTTGAACTGCGTAGTCAAAGTGAACTGGGCCCTCATTTCTAACAAGTTCTGTCAAGAGATTACTTTGCAGTTCTCGATTGCATTGAAAATGGAACTCGTTCTTCCGAACGGAACGGTACGGATACCTAGAGATGCGAAAGGTGACATACGGGGTGAATTGGGCTTTGAGCTCGTAGACCTTGTACGGAACGCCGATTCTTTCAATACCTCCAAACTGAACTTTTTGAACATCCACTTCCCGCGGTGGAGGTTCTTTCAATTCGGCCGGATCATGGTCTGCTTCTGAAGCTGCGTTTTCCGCATGTAAATCACGGGCGTGTTCTAATGCCTCTTTCAGTCGCCTAACCTCTGATTCCCGTCTTGCAGCCCATGTTGGTGCCCACACACGATAAGTTCTCCATCCGAGTCTCTTAAGCACCTTTTCTCTGAGTCTATCTCTATCACGCGCGCTGTAGCTGGAGTGATAGGTGGCCCCGTCACATTCAACTCCTAGAATAAAACGCCCAGGATTGGTCGGGTCAATCACTCCGATATCAATTCGATTGCCACTGCAACCTACTTGTGGAACAACATTGTAACCCATACGCCGGATTTCTCCTGCCACGTCCTCTTCTAGGGGCGACTCAAACTCACCAAATTGAGGATGAACCAGTTTAAGTGCGTCAGGGCCTCTCTCAGCATAGTCGAGGTAGTGACATAGAGTCACCACGCCTACGGCACTAGTTGCATTTAGGTCGATATCCGAAGCCTTGATTGAAGTAACAAGAATAACCTTTTCTCTAGCACGTGTGACTGCTACATTCAATCGCCGTTCTCCCCCGGGCTTGTTCAGTGGCCCGAAATTCATGCTCATCTGACCTTGTTGGTCACGACCATAGCCGATGCTAAATATCATTACGTCCCGTTCGTCACCTTGAACATTCTCTAGGTTCTTGACAAAGAACCCTTCCAGACGATCTTCCTTGAAGAATCGTTCGTACTCGGGCTGCTCCTTACGGCGAAGGAGGATTGCTTCATCCACTGCTTCCATTTGAGCCATGCTGAAAGTCACGACCCCAAGAGTTTTCTCTGGATACAGTCTGAGTTGTTCAAACACTAGGTCAGAAACGACTTTCGCCTCTCTAAGGTTATCTCTCCTACCTCCACGATCGTAGATGCCATCGGCCACGTGAACCAATTTCACTCCCAAGGTTTCATGTCTTGCCACGGCGGACGGGAAGGTTATCAGCGTGTCTTCATAAAACCGGTGGTTGGAAAATGATATGAGTCCCTCGTGTTTGCTTCGGTAGTGCCATCTAAGTGTCTTAACGGGCAGTCCAATTCCATGAAATTCGTCAAGAATGCTGTCGAAAACCTCGCTTTCCTCGTCGCTGATTTCGTCCCAGTCATAGTCTTCAATCATCCCTTTTTGGAAGAATGTTGTAGGTGGCAGTTGCTGGTCATCCCCGGCAACAACGATGGTTCTTCCACGATAAATGGAACCAATGGCGTCTTCAGGAACGATTTGGGATGCTTCGTCAAAAAGAACCATGTCGAATCTCAATTCTGGGCCTAGAAACTGGCTTACGGATATTGGGCTCATCAGCAAGCAAGGCTTGAGCCGGAAAAGGATATGAGGAATCCTCTGTAGGAGATTGCGGATGGGCATCAATCGTCTCTTTTTCGCTGCCTCCTTTAGCAGGGTGTTAACTTCTGAATCGCTTGCTTGTATCAATATGCCCTGTGGCTTCTTGTCATTTGCAGTCTGGATAACTCTGTATGAAGAAAGCCGGATCAGTTCTTCGTCAAGTCTTCTAAACTCAGCGATCAGCTGCTCGTGATTCTCTCTCCGGAATCTGCCCAGGCAAGAATCTTCATCATATACGCCATTGATCCATTCTTGATAGGCCGCTTTTCGAAACACATCGACAAGTTGAGAAGCGGAAGGAGGATTTTCGGTCAGACGCCCGAAAAATGCGTCTAGTCCTATTTGCGAAAAGCGGTTCCTGATATCCTTGAAGTCCATCCATACTTGCAGATCGTCAACTCTGTTACGAAGTGATTTGATTCTGTTGTGAATGGATTCGATTTCCATTCCTTGTAGTTTTCTTCCTTGATACGTTAACTCAGTTTCGAAGCGAGATCCCAGGGCAGCCAATAGCTTCAGAGTTCCGTTGTAGTGTGCGACAAGGTCACGGTTAGACGGAGCGTATGTGGCTCCACGGGAGACAACGCTCACAAAGAGTTCCGGAATAAGACAAGTGCCGAACAATGCTTGGACTTTTTTGGTCCACTGGAGGATGGACAGGATTTCTTCCCAGTTGGTTTCGAGACCTACGAAACGGAAACCGAATTTCTGTTGGAGCAACGCCTTCTTCTCTAGGAGTTCAGTTTCCTTTTTGCGCACGTTTTCGGCGTTTCTCAGGTCATCCAGCAACCGGTTGTAGTTTTGCGGTGCGTCCTTCTTGCAAGTTTTCAGGATCTCGTCTGTTGTTTCACATAATGTGAGAAGTTTGCTTTCTGTTTCTCTTGTCCAGTTTTGCAGCTCTACTAAGGGTGTTTGATGGATTGATAGACCTGAGTTAGGCACGTGGTAGGCTGGCACGAGGGAGCTCAATTCTCCGACTGTTTGTTCCCATTTGTCCACTGATTCTTGTAGCTCCTTGCCATTCAGCTTCATTAAAGGCAGAGGGTTTGATCCATAGGACGCGAGTTTAGCTAGATTCTCAGGTATTTGCGTAACGTTCGATAGTCTGAGAATCTCTGAGGCAATTTCAACTGCTCTTTCTATCTGTTGAAAGTCTGTTTCATATCCTCTGTAAAAGTGACCGAGTGCACTGCGAACTGGTTCTGCGTTGGCGTCTATCTCTGTGTCCAACGTTTTCAGCCTGCGAACGTCAACTAAATCATTCAAAACAGACTTAGGAACGTGACCCTCGCGGCTTGCTTGTGCAATCTGTTTCTGGTCTCGATAAAAACTCGGGCGTAACCACTTCAGGAACCTTTTGTGTGGTCCCGAATAACGCATTATCATCCCATCAAGGTCTAGGTTGAAAATCTCGTCGCTGTATATTTGCCCTAACCTGCTCTTGAGCGAATTGCGTTCCTCGTAATCCTCTTTCGTCTTGGGCAATTTTTCCTGTAATATTTGGAGACTAGAGGGATTAAGCCATCGTAGTTCTGGTTTGTCTTCAGAAAAGCAGAGAATGGCAATACGAGACAACTGTTTTACCCGCTCGAGCGTTAGATTTTCCGTAGAAAGGCTGAACGTCTGCGCCAGCTCTTGGGCATTTTCGTTCCACTTCTTTGCTAAGACTTGAGTTGTCCTAGCGAAGTCCAAAAGTTCTTCTCTTTTCTTCAGGAGCTCGCCTTCCTTCAAGGCAGTCGAGTTAATTACTTTGCCGACTGCTAGAAGAGCTTCCTCCAAGTCACCGGATTTACCAAGCCCCAAGCCAAACAAAGACGTTTCATAAGTCCCCAATAGGGCACTCCTAGCCTTTCGGCACCACCCGCACACTTCTTGAAAATTCTTGGCTTCGGAGATCAATTGATCGATATCAGTGTGTGTCACCCAGTTCGCTTCCGGTCCTGGGCTTTCCATCAGAAGATTGCCTAATCCGATAAGCCAATTCATCTGATCCAGAGTGGAGGGGAAGCTCAGACCTAGTTGTTCGCATAGTCTGGCTGATTCGAGTTTAAGCATATCTATCGTCAAAATCATGCTGTCGAGCAGTGTCGAAAGTTCAGAACGGATTTCTATGCTGTAAGTGCTTCCTCGGTATCCACGCCAAGGAAAGTCTCTTTCTTGCACTGCTTGCCAGACATTTTTCAGTTGAGACATCAACTCTTCTAGTTCATGGATTTTCTGAGGTGTCAAGTTTCTAGGCTCTTGCAAACCTACTGGAATGAAAGGAACGCTTTCTAGGCTTGAGATCTGCCCCAGTATCTCGTATGCGCTCTTGTCCAGAGGTGGACGCTTTTGATGGAGAGAAATCACATAATCATTAAGTTTTTCTTTCAACTCCGTCATCTTTTCGAATTCATGTGACGATGGCAACCTGCGCGGAACATGTTGCTCGTCAAGGCAACGCTTTAGTTCAGCGACGACTTCCCGTTTGTTGGCTTTGCTACTGTGAAGCTCCAAGCAGAAGTGGGCTAGTCCGACTTCGCTTAGTCTCTTGTAAACGACCTCTAATGCAGCCATTTTGTCGCTGACGAAAAGAACGGACTTTCCTTGGGCTATGCACTCAGCGATGATGTTGGCAATTGTCTGGCTCTTACCCGTACCCGGAGGTCCTTGCATCACGAAGCTTTGTCCACGCAGGGCATAATCGATGGACACTCTCTGGCTGCTGTCGGCATCCAGAACCTGAAAAGTCTTTTCAGGGCTCTCTATCTTATCCACATCCTTCTCTTCCGGAAGAGAATCCTGTACCAATCGTACGTCCTTATCCCCCGTAATTGCGCGAACCAGAGGATTCTGTGCGATTAATTCCGAGTTTGTATCAAGGTCTTTGTATATGACAAGTTTGTGGAACGAGAAAAGCCCAACTTCCACTGTTTCTTCCACTTTCCATCCTTGTTTATTGATAAGGCTCACGACTGAGCTGAAGTAGTTCGTCAAGCTTTGACTTTCCCATTCCTCAGGCAAAGGAGGGAGTTCAATTTTGAAGTCATTCTTCATTTTCACCTGCAAAGCAGGGTTCAGGATTGCTTCCTCTTCCACTGGAGGGACTGAAATCGTGAAGGGTTCATGCACAGATTCCCTAGTCAGCTCAACAGGCACCAGGATCAGAGGCGAACGGATTTCCTCTGATGTCTCTATTTCCTTCCAAACTAACATTCCAAATGCGGCGTGTAATATGCGAACGCCACGCTCTCGATAGTCTGAGAGTGAACGTCTAGCAAGGTTCTTAAGAATCCTCTCGAGATCCCTTCTAGTGGTCCCCTCGCACACCAATTGATTTGCGGTTGGAGGATTATCTCCTGGTAAGGGCGGATTTTTGATCTTGATTTCTGATTGCTCCCCCGAACTCTCTGGTTCATCAGGAGGGAACCAAAACTCCCAGTGCCGGTGTCTCATGATGAGACTATTGAAAACTGTTTCCGCACTTGGACGTGAAACAGATAGATTTCCGCTCTTAGTACGCCTGAAATATAGCAGATTGTTCCGGCGTGAGAGGTCTATGAGCCTAGATTTCCAATCTGCAATACGACCCATTATTAGAGACAATATATTCTGGCCGGTCTTCTCCATTTCATCTCTCCAAGATCAACACGAACATTGACACCGTAGGAACTCTCACTGCGCGCCATCGTTGATTCTCAGCACGCACGCTAATACTTGTGATCTTGGGCATATTTATCGCCTCTCTATTGCGCAGACATTCGACTTTGATAGGTTCGATCGATACGATCACATAAGACGCGTGCGCGACGAAAGAACCATCAGGCCAACAGACCAGGAAACGCGTTAACATGGCAAAAGTCAAGGGGTTCTCCTGATTCGAGCTCCTACCCCGCCCGCCCACCTCAAGACCGCAGCTTCCAACATCTCGTGATGGATAGTGTCTAAAAACGCGGTCAAACTCTGTCCCTAGTGTGTAGAGTCTCGGGCGAGTGAAATTCTAAGAAAACAGTCGCCCCCGTTTGGTGAATCCGACAAATTGAGGAGTGAAAATTGCGAGTGGCGCTCAAATATTCCTCAGAACATTTGTTGCTAAGTCAGAGTGGGTACACATTTTTGTCGAAGACAAACTATGCAAGGTATTTTTTCCACTGCTTTGTGTGAATTGTGATCGTTCCCGCAAAAGTCTTCTGTCGAGGCTGTTTTTACATTGGAAATCGGAAAATGTCCGATTTGAAAATTGTTATAAATTCTTTGGGATCACCCTGGCTTTGGTGATGCTTTGAGAATAAATGAATATGATGAAAAACCTCAGAACTCGGTTTCGGGTTTTCCAGAGAATCGCTATGAGGCTCTTGATGAAAGTAGAAGGTTATTAGGATTGGTCGATTCTGACTTCCGAACTCTGCTGAGGGTTCTTTGCAGAACTGAGTTTGGTACGCTTGATTTCAACTTCGGCAAAGTGTCAGTCTCTTTGACTGCGTGTGGAGACGACGGTGTCTGTTTAACCGTTCGTCTAGGACATGGACCTGTTGAAAAGTCTGCAGAATACACGTTCTCTCCACACGAGCTAGGTCTGCCAAAAAAGCACATGAGACTTCACGATTTTGGAGAGGAATAGATTGACAACAAAATACAGCACTCCTGGCAGGTATGCGATATGAGCGACTATGATTACGACGACTACGATGATGAAGAAGACAATGGTTATGACGATGATGGCGACGAAGCCAGTGAGGATCTGGAGTTTATACCGCAAGAAGTTAGAGATCTTGTCAAAGGTATATTCAATATAGGTTCTTGGATATTCAATGGCTACGTTGGGTTTCTCAGGCACATAGCTACTGGTCCCGGTAGTGTTGAATATGAAAGAAAAAGAAGAGAGGAAGAGGAATGAGAATCGAGAGTGAGAAAAAGGAAGAGACGTACGGACAGGTGCTGAAACGCGCGCTTTGTAACAACCGATGATTCACAAATTTGACAGAGGTGTGCGTGCTTCTGAACCGGTGTGTCAAGTTCTCTTCGCGACAATATAGAAAAGATGGGACGTGCGTTTTTTATGATAGCTGTGTTATGAAAGGCATCGCAAAAGAAGGTGACGAGTGTCCAAGTGGCGCGCACGCCATCGACTTGGAACTTGAAACTCCACCTAGTGCATCTGAGATTTCTCCTATGCGCGTGCGAGTGCACGTTACTAAGCGCGCACGCTATCCGCCAGAATATGAACAGATATGGGATAAAAAGGCTGGTAGGTCAGTCGAGATCTACTTCTGGCAGAGCGCGCGCGAACGCGGATGGGGCCCAGACAGCTCAGTAAGATCACCAATTAACGTTGACTATGAAAAATGGTTCGTAAACTACGAGGAGTATTGGGACTTCAAAAAGGGACTGCGCAAAGGTAAAGGCAAATACGAAGCGATGAGAGACGCCGGTTGGGAAGTCGACGAGGATTAGTTACCAGCTTTTTCACAAACGCTAAGAGTGCACTAATGAGCGCACGCTAAGAGGTCCAATTCTGTGGAAAGACATTTAATTCAGACAGACCAAGACTACGTTTTGTTGGAACCTAGATGACTGAGGAAACAGCAAAAAAGCATACGGGCAAGTGCTATGACTGCGGCGGACCGTTGGAGCTCTTTGAAATGAACCTACACAAGTCCACAAAAATCATGCTTTGCCAAAACTGCGGATTATATCACTTCTACAAGAAAGA
>Ga0315279_10006623_pt1 | contig 14581 bp, 10 predicted proteins | sample YL17G06_20_MG_FD_203694 | JGI IMG/M metagenome (GOLD analysis project Ga0315279, IMG submission 203694) | Sediment microbial communities from Yellowstone Lake, YNP, Wyoming, USA - YL17G06_20 | ecosystem: Environmental > Aquatic > Freshwater > Lake > Sediment | place: USA: Wyoming | collected... | reverse complement strand
GGATCGCCGGTCCCCGGCCTGGGCCTCTCGCGGGCGGTGCGCGCCGTGACCGCGACGGAGGTGGTGTTGGCCACCGGCTTCGCGGTGTCGGCGGCGCTCTGGCTGCTGGGGCGGCGGCGCCAGGCACTAGCCCTTGCCGTGGCGCTGGCGGTGCTGCCGCTGGCCCAGCACGGGATCAAGGAGGCCGTGGATAGGGCCCGTCCATCGCCGGAACTGGTGGACGTGCGAGCCGGCTTCTCCAGCCCCAGCTTCCCGGCCGGTCATGTAATGAGTCCCACGCTGCTCTACGGGTTCCTGCTCTACCTATCGCTTCGCCCGGGCCTGCCTCGAATTGTGAGAGCGGCGGTGGGGGCCTGGTCGCTGGCTGTGCTCGTCCTTTCGGCGCCGGTCAACGTCTACGTGGGCGTGCACTGGCCCAGCGACGTGCTGGGCGGCTATTCCTGGGGTGCGGTGCTCCTGCTGCCCGCGATCTTCGCCGCCAGCCCGACGGCAGGGCCCTCTCGACCCGGCTGAAGCCGGCGTCGAAAGGACGGCAGGGCCGGCGTTCCGGTCCTGTCGTCGCTTGCGGTTGGTGGGCCGAGTGCGCGGCGATTCCAACGTCAGCTAAGCGCCTGCGTCAGGAGCGGCTCCGCGCAGGAACGACGTCATGACCGCGTCCGTGGCTTGCTCCGGCGTGCGCCCAACGAGGAGGTGGTGGTAACTCCATGGCGTCGGCGTGCCCGCAAGCATCGCGGCCGCCACCGGAACGTCGAGATCGGTACGCAGGCGCCCCTGGTCCACGGCGCGCTGGATCAGGCGCTCGAACCGCCTCATGTGCTCGTGGGGTCCTAGTTCAGCTCGCATCTGAGGATTGGGCAGGAACTGGCCACTGAGCGCCGCCTCGACCAGCCAGCCGTGGCGCTCGATGATGGCGAACGCGCTCGCGAGCAGCGCGCGCAGGCCGTCGATCGGGTCGTCCATTGCCTCAGCCACACGCGCCTCTGCGGTGGCAGCAGCAAGGGCATCCCTCATGATTGCCACGACCAGCTCCTCTTTGCTGGAGAAGTTGCGGTAGATCGTGCCGATGCCGACGCCGGCGCGTTCCGCGATCTCCTTCATCTCAGCGGCGAGGCCCCGCTCGCTAAAGACCGCGCGCGCCGCTTCGACGAGACGGGCGCGATTGGCGCGGGCATCTGCGCGCTCCGACGGATGGATGATGTCGAGGTCCATTTCCACCGCCAGAATACACCAGTCCGGCGCTCTTGACAAGAACCGGAATTCCGGTTCTAATAACTAGACACCCCTTTTCTGGAGGACAAGCCGTGCGCCGTGTTGTCTCGTGGATAACTGAATACTCCTATCGTAAGGCATGGCTGGTGCTCGTGGCGGTCGTGCTCGTTGTCGGGTTCGGAGCGTTCACGATGACCCGTGTCAAGGAGGAATTGATCCCCGACATCGATTTCCCCGTGATTACCGTGATCGCCCGCAGCCCCGGCGACCAGCCCCAGAACATCGTCCAGACCGTCACCACACCGATCGAGTCCGCTGTAGCCGGCCTCCCGGGGGTGCGGAAGACCTCCTCCACAGCCGTCTCCGGCCTGGGCGTGACGATGCTTAGCTACGACTACGGCACGGATCTCAACAGCGCCGAAACGGCGGTCAACAAAGCACTCGCCGATGCCCACCTCGGGTCGAACGTCTCCACATCGATCCTCAAGTTCGACATCTCGATGATACCCGTCGTCATGTTCAGTCTGCAGGGCGACCTCAGCCAGGCGGAACTGTATCAGCTTGCTCAGTCCCAGGTCGTGCCCAATCTGACGGACCTGGATGGAGTCGCCTCTGTATCTGTGAACGGCGGCGCGCTCAGCCAGGTCGTCGTAACGCTCGATCGCCAGAAGCTGCTTGATAGCGGTCTGACCTACGACCAGGTGGCGCAGGCCCTGGAGGCCAACAACGTCATCCTCCCCTCCGGCGAGCTAGCGACCGGCGACACCGTCCTGCCGGTCGAGACGGTCGCCGTCTACAAGAGCCTGGACGATATCCGCAACATCGGCATCTTCACGACGTCCGCCTCCGGCACGCCCGCAAGCGTTGTGCGCCTGGGGGACATCGCCACGGTCGCCGAGGCGTCGGCAGCCCCAAACGGCGCCAGCCGCACCGATGGCCAGCCGGCCGTAAGCATCCAGGTGACCAAGGCGAAGGACGCCAACACGGTCCAGGTTGCTCATAGGGTGACGGCGGAGCTGGACAAGATCAAACCTGCGCTCCCTCAGGGCGCCTCGTTCAGCGTCTTCTTCGACGAGTCCACCTACATTACCAGCTCAATCAACGGTGTCGTCCGGGACGGACTGATCGGCGGCGTGTTAGCGATCATCATCGTTTTTCTCTTCCTCGCCAACTGGCGCACGACGCTGGTGACGGCCGTCTCGATCCCGCTTTCCGTGATCACGGCCGTGGTGCTGCTCGACCGCATGGGCTATTCGCTGAACATCATGACGCTGGGTGGCCTCACCATCGCCATCGGCCGCGTGATCGACGACTCCATCGTTGTCCTCGAGAATATCTACCGGCACATGGCGAAAGGGGAGAAGACGTTCCACGCAATCGTCAACGGCGCCCGCGAGGTGAGCATCGCCATCACGGGGGCCACGGCGACAACGTGCGCCGTCTTCCTGCCGCTCGGCCTCGTGGGAGGCATCATCGGCCAGCTTTTTTTCTCATTCGCGCTGGCCGTGGTATTCGCGCTCCTGGCTTCGCTGGCCGTAGCGGTGACGGTCATCCCGGCGCTCACCCGCTTCACCATCGCCGGCCGCGTCAAGGTGCGTGCGAAGGCAGGCCCGGGCGACACCCCCCTGGCGAAGGTGTACACACCCGTGCTGCGCTGGGCGCTCGGGCACCGCTGGATCACCCTCGGCGTTGCCGCCGCGCTGTTTGTCGGCAGCCTGGCACTCGTCCCGCTACTGCCCGTCCAGTTCTTGCCTGACTCGGGTCTGAAGACCGTGACGGTGTCGGTCAACGCCCGCCCCGGCGAGACCCAGGACGCCGTGCTCCAGCAGGCCGAGGCCGTCGAGAAGCTGCTGTCGAACTTCAAGGTCGACCGCTACCAGACAGTGATAAACGGCACTGCCGGCGACCTGGGCGCCATCAGCAACGTCATTTCCGGCAAAGGTGCCAACAGCGCCACGATTACCGTAGAGCTGACGAAAGGCGGGCCGGACAAGAACGCAGTTGCGACCCAACTTCGCAACCTGATAGCGGGGGACGTCCCCAACAGCGACAACATGTCCGTCACCGCCGCCGACACGCACATGGCCACGTCCGGCATTTCGGTAACCGTCTCGGCGGCAAACGATGCAGCGGCCAACGCACTGCCCGACGCAGCGGAGCAGGTGCGGGCGGCGGTTGCGACCGTGCGCGACACAGCTAACGTTAGGAGCGACCTCGCTGCTGCTCAGTCCACGTTGGAGGTGCAGGTCGACCCGGAGAAGGCCGCAGCAGCCGGACTGACGCCGCAGCAGATCTCCGACAGTATCGCCAACCTATCGTCCAGCCGCACCATCACCAAAGCGGACCTCGGTCAGGGGCCCCTCGGCGTTAGCCTGGTGGTATCCGGCGGCGACATCACCAGCGCGGAGACGCTGGGCGCGCTGGTGATCGCCCGCGGTGTGAGGTTGGACTCCGTGGCGAGCATCGTGCCCGTGACCAAGCAGACGACCATCACACGCGTCGACGGCAAGCCGGCAGCGACAATAACCGGCGACATCACGAGCGAGAACACGGGTAAGGTCTCGGGAGACGCGCAGAATGCCGTTGACAAGCTCAAGTTGCCGGACGGCCTGACGGTGAAGGCCGGCGGCGTCGCCGCCGACATCAACGAGGGTTTCTCCAAGATGCTGGTCGCGATCCTGGTGTCGGTCGTGCTGGTCTACACTGTCATGGCGCTGCTGTTCGGCAGCCTGCTCACGCCGTTTGTCATTCTCTTTAGCCTGCCGCTGGCGCTGATCGGCGCCCTCGTAGCGCTGGCGATCACCGGCTCGGCGCTCAGCATCAGCTCGCTCATCGGCATCCTGATGCTCGTCGGCATTGTTGTGACGAACGCCATCGTCCTGCTCGAGTTCGTGATCATGCTTCGCAAGGAGCGCGGCTACAGCACGTACGACGCGCTGGTGGAGGGCGGGCAGACGCGTGTGCGACCGATCATGATGACCGCCGTCGCCGCGATGCTTGCTCTCGTCCCGCTGGCGGGGGGCCGCAACGAGGGAGCGATAATCGCGAGCGAGTTGGGCCGCGTGGTGATCGGCGGGCTATTCAGCTCAACCCTGCTCACCCTGGTCGTGGTACCCGTGGTCTACAGCCTGGTCGACGGACTCAAGATGCGCTTCACCCGCCAGCCTTCAAGCGAACATCTTCTGAGCAATGACGTCTGAGCAATCCGCTTCGCTGCGCACAACTACCACCGGACAGACCCAGTTGTCGCACCGGCAGGTGCAGGTCGTGTTCAGCGGCCTGATGCTGGGGATGCTGCTGGCCGCGTTGGACCAGACGATCGTGGCCACGGCGCTGCCGACCATTGTCGGTGAGCTGGGTGGGCTACAGCATCTGTCCTGGATCATCACCGCGTACCTGCTGACCTCTACCGCCTCGATGCCGCTCTACGGCAAGCTCAGCGACCTGTTCGGCCGCAAGCTGCTCTTCCAGTTCGCGATCACCGTCTTCCTCATCGGGTCGGCGCTTTCAGGCGTTGCCCAGAGCATGTTGCAGCTCATTGGCTCCCGTGCCGTGCAGGGGCTGGGCGCTGGCGGCATCATGACGATGTCGCAGGCCACGATCGGTGATATCATCGCCCCGCGCGAGCGCGGTCGCTACCAGGGCTACATGGGGACCGTCTTCGCGATCTCCAGTGTGGCTGGCCCGCTGATCGGCGGTCTGTTTACCGATCACCTGACCTGGCGCTGGGTATTCTACGTCAACCTCCCTCTCGGGCTGCTGGCGCTCGTCGTGACGCAGACCGTGCTGCGACTCCCGTTCCGGCGGCAGAAGCACCCCATAGACTACCTGGGCTCGGCGCTGATGGTGGCCGGTCTCAGTTCCTTGTTGCTGGTCACCAGTTGGGGCGGCACTGAGTATGCCTGGAGGTCGCCGCAGATCATCGGCCTCAGCGTGGCCGGGGTGCTGCTGCTCTGCCTGTTCGTCCTCCAGGAGACGCGCGCCCCCGAGCCCCTGCTGCCGCTGCGTCTGTTCGGCGAGCAGGTGTTCCGGGTGGGCGCGGTGATCATGTTCGTCCTGGGCCTGGCGATGTTTGGAAGCGTGGCCTTCCTGCCGCTCTACCTGCAGGTGGTGGACGGCGTTTCGGCCACGATGTCAGGCCTGCGGCTGACACCCCTGATGCTGGGCGTGGTCGTCACCGCGGTCCTTTCCGGTCGAATGATCAGCAAGACCGGGAAGTACCGCGTCTTCCCGATCACCGGCACAGCCATCACCACGGTCGGGCTCTTCCTGCTGTCCCGCCTGGACTCGGGTACCGGCTTTCTGGAGGCCTCCGCCTACATGGTGGTGCTGGGCATTGGGCTGGGGATGATCATGCAGGTGATCGTCTTGGCGGTGCAGAACGCTGTCCCCTACCGGGACCTGGGCACAGCGACCGCCGGCGCGAATCTGTTCCGCTCGCTCGGCTCAGCGTTCGGGGTCGCCATCTTCGGCTCGGTCTTGAACAACCGGCTAGACTACTACCTGCCGCGACTGGTCCCCACGGCTTCTCTCAACGGCGTCAGTCGGGCCGCGCTCACGGCCGCCCCGGCGCAACTGCGCACGCTGCCGGCGCCGGTTCTGCACGGCGTGATCGAGGCGTTCGCACGCTCCCTCAGCACCGTCTTCCTGTGGGCAGTGCCCATCGCGCTGATCGGCTTCCTGGCCTCCTGGCTGTTGCGGGAGATCCCGCTGCGCGAGCACGCCCACGTGGGGACTAAGACGGCGCAACCGCCGATGCCAGCGCTGGCCGCAGAGCCCTTCGAGGATCCCTGATCGCCTCACTCGCTGTCGCCGGTATCGGCGCTCTCGCGAGCCGCAAATGCCTGGCCGACTCTCAGCGTAGCCGACGGCCCGTATCGCGTTGCCCAGGCCACGAAGAGCATCGAACCCGGCCGTAGCCGGGTTCGATTGGTGTGCGATTGGTAGCGCATGGGGGATTCGAACCCCCGATCTCCGCCTTGAGAGGGCGGTGTCCTGGGCCGCTAGACGAATGCGCCACGTCGCCGCTTATGGCTGGGGAGGGAGGATTCGAACCCCCGCATACGGATCCAGAGTCCGCTGTCCTACCACTAGACGACTCCCCAACTTGCCCGACCGCGGTCGGGACAGCAGGGATTCTAGCACAGAGATTCGCCCTGGCACAATGGTCGTCACTTTGGGGCGCCTGGCCGCCTGCGAGAAAGGTCGCCCGCGTATACCTACGATTGCATCGGCAGGCATCTTGACAGAAGGGGTACAATCTACGTAGGCAAAGGGCGTGAGCGATTACACACGCCGTTCCCTGCCTGGTAGCGTATTGCCCGCGAAGGAGGGGTGCCATGAGGGCATCAATCGTCCTGGTGAGCCTAGCCCTGGTGATGGTGGCATTCGCAGCAGGTGGCCGTCGCACAGGGGATGGTGCGACCATGGCCCAGTCAGAGCCAGCGAACGCCATGAGCATGGACGCCGTATCGGGCGGCACTATTGACGCTGCCCGCCTTGTGACCAGCGCTGACCCCTTCGATGTGGACATTTACATCCAGCACGGCGGCAGTCCAAGCCTTGACTATTCGGTGTACGAGGCTGTTCTGTGCTTCGACTCCAGCGTTCTGGACTTCGTGCCTGCTGCCGACCTTGACCGCGACGGAACCGCCGAGAGCTGGACGTACACCGACTTAGGTGAGATGCGGGCGCACGTCGCCGTTCATGAATGGTCTGGAGCTTGCCCTGGGAACCCCACAAATGCGTGGCTATATGGGGCATCTTCGCGGTCCGCTGGCCAAACCAGTGCCTCGGGGGTAGCCGCCACGGCTGCTTTCCGCTGCGTCGGCTCGGGCACGACCAGCCTCCACCTTGTCTCGCAAGCAGAGGGCAGCGCCTGGTTCGCCCAAATCGGGAACCAAGGACTGGTGGACTTGCCCACGACCCTTGCCGACGCCGAGATCACCTGCTCACCGCCGCCGACCGCGACGCCGTGCCCGGCAGACGTCTGCACCCCCACCCCCACCCCACCGCCGGCCCCCGACCCTTCGGCGCAGCCAAACCTGATGTCGGTCGATGCCGTCTCTGGCGATGCCGTCGACGCCGCCCGGCAGGTTCCCGTCGGCAGTGAGTTCGATGTGGACATCCACATACAGCACGGAGGCAGCAGCAGCTTTGACTACGCTGGCTACGATGCCGAGCTGTGCTTCGACTCGCAAGTCGTTGACTTCGTGCCCACTCAAGACATGGATGGCGACACCGTTCTTGAGAGCTGGACGTACACCGACCTGGGCAACATGTTTCTCCAGTCGATGACGACGGAATGGACGGGGGAGCCGTGCCTCGCGACCTTCCCAGATACCGGCCTCTTCGGCGGCGCGGGCCGGGCAGCAGGCACGACCGACGCCTCGGGCGCGGCTGTCACAGCTCATTTTGCCTGCCTGGCCGAAGGCATCACTACGCTGCACTTGGTGACTGAGGCCGAAGACCCGGTTTCCTGCAGCACGACTATCGCGCGGGGAGGGTATTACCTGCCGACGGAGCTGGCCGACGCGACGATCACCTGCCTGCCTGACACCGACGGCGACAGGTGCGGCGACCGGCAGGAGTTCGTCACGGGGTTGGACCCAATCGACCCCACGGACTTCTACAGTGTGCCAGCGCCTGCTCAGGCGGATGCAGCCCCCAACGGCCCCAAGGACGCAGCAGTGACGATGCAGGACGTACTGGCGGTCCTTCGGTACGTCGGTACTTTTGAAGGGGACGGTGGTTCACCCAACCCGAACGGTGTCGCTTACGACGCCGTCAAGGGCTCCTGCCTGGAACCTTTCACCGGAGCTGCCCAGAGCGAGGGGCTCTGCTACGACCGCTCCCCAAGCACCGGGCCCAACCCACCCTGGGACGCGGGGCCGCCGGACGGCGCTGTCAGCATGGGGGACGTGCTGGCGGCACTGATCCAGGTGGGGCTGGACTGCACGGGGACGCCGTAGGGCATCCCCCGGAAGCATTTCGTGCCGCGCTCGGTGGCTGTTTCCGCCAAGGAGGCACACCATGAAGCGGGCAGCAATCGCGGCGGTGGCGCTGGCAGCGATGCCGGTGCTGGTAGCCCTATGGTTGTCGCCGGCGCAAGAGGTCAACAGCCAGTCGTCGCCCCACGATGAGATCAGCGTCGTTGGCCCGGAAGCGAAGCTGGTGGGCGATGAATTCAACGTGGACGTCAACATCTCGGAGGTGGGGTGCCCCTACTGGGGCTACCAGGCCTATCTGCTGTGGGATGACCGCACCCTCGCCTACGTTGACCCGCCGGGGGTCACGTACACCGGGCTGGGGGGCATGGTCCTCGATTCGACACCTATCGCATACCCGAATGGGGTGTACTTCGGGTCGGCCCGCTCGTCCGGCAGGAGTACCCAGACTGGCACGGCGGCGCGGGTGAGATTGAAGTGCATCGGCACGGGTACCAGTTCGCTTTACCTGGTGAGCCTGGCTCAGGACCCGGACTTCGGTACCACCATGATTGGCTGCGACTTCCCTGACACGTGGCTGGTCGACGATGCGGTCGTCTGCATGAGTGACACCACCACCGACAGCGACGGCGATGGCTGCTCCTGGACGCAGGAGGCGTTCGGCGCTCCGTCGCCGTATCCCGGCTCCAGCTGTACCGCTGTTGAATCCTGCTACAGCGACTTCTCCTGGTATGACTTCTACGACGTGCCCGTCCCCGCCAACGTGGACCCCGCGGCCAACGGGTCCAGGGACAACGCCGCGACCATGTCCGACGTGCTGGCCGTGCTCCTCTACGTGGGGACATACGACGGGGGCCCGCCCAACCCCAACGGCGTGGACTACGACAGCGACAAGGACACGGATACCGCCAGGGACGGTCGCGACTACGACCGCTCCCCGAGCGCTGATCCCAACCCTCCCTGGGACGCGGGGCCGCCGGACGGCGCTGTCAGCATGGGGGACGTGCTGGCTGCGCTTGCCCAGGTAGGGCTGGACTGCAACGGGCCGCCGTAGGACGCCCCGCGGAGGCATTCCTTCTCCGGCTCAGGGCCCAGCTATCGCGCCGGGGCTCCCAACCTGTCGATGGCCCGCCCCAGGCGGGCCAGGCAGCGCTCCCGGCCCAGGATCGTCATGCTCTGGAAGAGCGGCGGCGCCACCGAGCTGCCGGTGATCGCTACCCGAATGAGCATGAACAGGTCGCCTGCCTTGATCGACTGATCCTCCGCCAGCGACCGCAGCGCTCGCTCCAAGGACTCTTCGTTCCAGGGATCGACGGACTCGACCGTCCCCATCACGGCACCCAGGGCATCGACGGCGTCCTGGGGCCGGCCGGCGTACCCCTTGCCCAGCAGTTCGTCCACAGAGTAGTCCAGATCGTCGCCCAGGAAGAAGAACTCGGCGAAGCGCTTCAGGTCGTCGAGGCGCTTCACGCGCTCCCGGATGAGCGGCACCATGCGCAAGATGTACGCCTCATCCAGCGGCCGCGGCACGTCGGGCGGCAGGTCCCGCTCCAGCCGCCCGCGCACCAAGGCGGCCAGGCGCTCGGGAGGCAGGGAGCGCATGTAGACCCCATTCATCCAGGTCAGCTTGTCCAGGTCGAAGATGGCCGGGTTCTTGACGATGCGCTCCAGGCTGAAGTGCTGGATGAACTGCTCCCGGGAGATGATCTCCGTGTGGTCGTCCAGTGACCAGCCCAGCAGACCGAGGAAGTTGAACATGGCATCGGGCAGGTATCCCTGTTCCGCGTAGTCGAGGACTGACGTGGCGCCGTGCCGCTTGGAGAGCTTCGAGCGGTCCTTGCCGAGGAGCATGGGCAGGTGAGCGAAGAGGGGTGGCTGCCAGCCCAGCGCCTGGTAGAGGAGGAGATGTCGCGGCGTGCTGGGCAGCCACTCCTCGGCCCGCAGCACGTGCGAGATCTCCATCAAGTGGTCGTCCACCACGTTCGCCAGGTGGTAGGTAGGGTAGCGGTCCGACTTGATGATGATGAAGTCGTCCAGGGTGGCGTTCTCGAAGGTGACGTCATCCCGCACGAGGTCGGTGAAGGAAGTCTTGCCCTCCAGCGGCGTCTTGAAGCGCACGACGGCCTTCGGCCCCCGCTCCTGCCGCTCTTCCTCCGATAGCTCACGGCAGTGGCGGTCGTAGCGCGGCGGCTGCTTCAGGCGCGCCTGCTCCGTGCGCAACGCCTCCAGGCGCTCCGGTGTGCAGTAGCAGAGGTAGGCCCAGCCGCTCGCGATGAGCTGGTTGGCGTACTTGTGGTAGGTCTCCAGCCGCTCCGACTGCATGTACGGCCCGTAGGGGCCGCCGACCTCCGGCCCTTCGTCCCACTCCAGCCCCAGCCAGCGCAGGGACTCCAGCACCTTCTCCAGCGCCCCCGGCACCAGCCGCGTCTGGTCCGTGTCCTCGATGCGCAGCACGAAGGCTCCGCCGTCGTGGCGCGCGAAGAGCCAGTTGAAGAGGGCAGTGCGGATGTTGCCCACGTGGGGCTCGCCGGTGGGGCTCGGTGCGTAGCGGACGCGGACGGTCATGGGGCCTCCTCGCTAACTCCAAAGTCCATTGTAGCCGTCAACGGATGGACTCCTCAACGCGCCGCCAGCCGCTCCAGTGCCTGTCGCAGGTCTTCCGGCAGGGGCGACTCGAACTCCAGGGGCCGGCCGTCGACGGGGTGGCGGAAGGCCAGCCGGTCGGCGTGCAGGAACTGACGCCTCAGAACGGACGAAGGGCGGCCGTAGACCCGGTCGCCCACCAGCGGGTGCCCTAGGGCGGCGAAATGCACCCGGATCTGGTGCGTCCGGCCCGTGGATGGCGTCACCTCTACCAGCGAGTAGGTGTCCCGGCCCGCCGGTCCGCCTTGAAGGCCTGCCTGTCCGGCAGGCAGGTAACGCTGCACTCGATAGGCGGTGCGGGCCGCCCGCCCGCCTTCGACCACCGCCATCCGCTGCCGGTGGCGTGGGTCCCGCCCGATGGGGGCATCGATGACGCCCTGGGGCGGCTCCAGGTGGCCGTGGACCAGGGCCAGGTAGCCCTTCTCCACCTGGCGCTCCTTCCACTGGCGAGCCAGGGCGGCGCGAGCGGCTTCGCTCTTGGCCACGACCAGCAGCCCTGAGGTGTCGCGGTCCAGCCGGTGCACGATCCCCGGTCGCTCCGGCCCGCCGACACCGGCCAGCTCCGGTCGATAGGCCAGCAGGGCGGCGGCCAGGGTACCCCGGCGCATGCCCGCCTGTCCGGCAGGCAGGCCAGCGGCGGGATGCACCGTCAGGCCGGCGGGCTTGTCGACCACCAGCAGGTCGGCGTCCTCGTAGAGGATGGTGAGCGGTATCGGCTCCGGTCGGAGTGCATCGGGCTCCTCCGAAGGCATTCGCACCAGGACGCGGTCGCCCTGCTCCAGGCGCTGGCCCGCCCGGCCCGCCGATGGCGGGCCGCCGACGGTCACACGACCCTCGCGGATGAGCCGCTGGACGAGGCTGCGGGAGAGGCCAGGGCAGCGGCGGGCGATGAACACGTCCAGCCGCTCTCCCGCGCCCTCGGCCTCGAGCGTGACGGTTTCCTCCATCAGGGGCCCTGGGCGTGTCGGTGCCAGCTCTCGGCCAGGAGAAAGAAGCCGACGATAATGGCCACCCCCACTACGATAGAGGAATCGGCGACGTTGAAATTGGGCCACGGCCCCACGTCGATGAAGTCAGTCACCTTGCCCCCCAGCCGCACGCGATCGGTCAGGTTGCCCACGGCGCCGCCCAACTGAAGTCCCAGCGCCAGGCGCAAGACGCCGTGCTCCATGGGTGGATAGAGATAGTAAAGTAAGATGGCTGCCAGCCCGAAGAAGGTGGTAATCATGAGGAACAGGGTCTGGCCCTGAAGGATGCCGAAGACGGCGCCCGTGTTCGTCACGTAGGTGATGCGCAGCGGCCCCTCCTCAGGGACTGACTCACCCAGGGCCAGGTTGGCCCGCACCAGTTGCTTGGTCACCTGGTCGAGGGCGACCACCAGGCCGGCGATGACGAAGAAGACCAGATCGCTGCGTAGCCGCAGCCAAAGCCTCCCGGATGGGGAGCCGTCCGGCCGCCGGTCGGGCAGCGGCTGCGCCGCCTCCACCAGCGGCTCCTGCGAGGTCATGCCACCGGGACTTGCGCTGCTCATGGGAATCCTGCCGATCATAGCACCGCCCTTACAGGGGCGGCAAACAAAAGGCAGTTGCACCGACGCGGCTACCCTCAAGTCGATGTACAATGTGCGCGGGTTCGCGCGGCATCATTCGCCGTCGGTCAGGAGCAGTACGTCCAGCCACAGGGAGCTACGCACCTTGAAAGGAGCCAAGGCATGCGATTCATCGTCTTAGGCGGAGCCGGCGACATGGGCAACGAGGCGGTACGAGCGCTGGCCACCCATCCGGGGGTTGATGAGGTGATGGTGGCCGACCTCAACCTGAAAGCCGCTCAGGCGCTGGCCGAGGAGTTGGGCGGTCCCGTACGGGCCTGCCGCCTGGACGTGCTCGACCACCAGGGGCTGGTGGGCAGCATTCGTGGCTACGACGTGGCCCTCGGCTTCGTCGGGCCGTTCGTCTACTTCGAGCGCCGACAGGCTGCGGCGGCCATCGAGGCCAGCGTCCACTACGTCAGCATCGCCGACGACTACGAGGCCGCACGCGATGCATTGACGCTGGACGAAGCGGCAAAGCAGGCCGGGGTGACCGTCATCACCGGCCTGGGCAACTGTCCGGGGCTCACCAACCTGCTGGCCAAGAAGGGGGCGCAGTCCATGGACCGCCCTCGGCGCGTAAACATCGCCTGGTTCGGCGGCGCCGACGACGCCGGGGGATACGCTAACTACCGGCACGCGGTGCACATCTTCTGTGGGAAGGTGCCTTCCTTCGAGCACGGGCAGGAGATCCTGGTCCGGTCGGGGGCGGGCAGGGAAATGGTGGATTTCCCTCCTCCTTGCGGGCCGCTGCCCGTCTACTACACTGGTCATGCCGAGCCGGTAACGATCCCGAGGAACATTCCAGGACTGGAGGAGGTAACCCTGAGAGGCGGCATCTGGCCCAGGTGGCTGTCCAGAGCAGGCATCTCGCTGGTGCGAGTGGGCCTGATACGCGGCGAAGGCAGCCAAAAGTTCTGGGCCTCTTTCTTCTTCCGGCTGCTGCCCCGGCTGCCGGGGGGAAAGTGCACGGTCTCGGGCTACCGGGTGGACGTGTGGGGAGAGAAGGACGGTCGCGAGGCGCACTGCTGGTACGCTGGCGTAGACCGCATGAAGCGCATCACCAGCCTTCCCACCGCCGTTGGCGCGGTCATGCTGGCCCAAGGCGAGATCGAGCCGCGAGGCGTCTTCTCCCCGGACGCGCTCATCGACCCGGATACGATGCTGTCCAGGCTACAGCCGTACGGCGTCGAGGTGGAGCGACACGGGCCTGATATGGTTGACCCGCAAAAGAAGGCATAGGTATCCTAGAATATGGGACGCTGCGACACGGCCCCTACGCAGGGGCCGGTCGCTTCTGTGGCAGGAAAGGGTCCATGGCCGCCGAGCTCGAAGAGAAGAGTAGCGAAGCGCCGAGAGGAGCTGGGAAGGCCCGGGTGCCGCCCGGCCAGAGGCTGGTGCCGAACTGGCCCGTGCTCAGCTATGAAGATGTCCCCCGTATCAACCTGAGGGAGTGGACCTTCTCGGTCGGCGGGCTGGTCGAGGAAGAGCGCACCTTCACCTGGGAGGAGTTCAGCAGCCTGCCTCAGGTGAGCATCGTCTCCGACATCCATTGCGTGACGCGCTGGAGCCGCCTCGACAACCGCTGGGAGGGCGTCGCCACCAAGGAGGTAGTGAGACTAGCGCGACCCAGGCCGGAGGCGCGCTTCGTCATGGTCCACTGCTACGGCGGCTACACCACCAACCTTCGCCTGGACGACCTACTGGCTGACGACGCGCTCTTCGCCCTCAAGCACGACGGCCAGCCCATAACGCCCGAGCACGGCGGCCCCCTGCGACTGGTAGTGCCCAAGCTCTACTTCTGGAAGAGCGCCAAGTGGGTCCGGGGCCTGGTCTTCATGGACCGGGAGAGCCCCGGCTTCTGGGAGACGCACGGCTACCACATCCGCGGCGACCCCTGGAAAGAAGAGCGCCGTTCCTAGCCCCACGCCTCCTCAGGCCTTCGAGGAGGACTGCCCGATGTGAGGAGCCCGATGTTCCGGGTGCCGCGCTCGCCAGTACCGTTTGTAGCGGCGGAAGCCTCCGGCCAGCCGCGCGGCGCGGCGAGGATCCTCGCAGGTACCTTTCGCTCGCTGCGGAACCACAACTACCGCCTGTTCTTCTTCGGCCAGATGATCTCCCTCACCGGGACGTGGATGCAGACTATCGGTCAGGCATGGCTGGTGCTGGACCTCACGCACTCGCCGCTGGCCCT
>Ga0315279_10006619_pt1 | contig 14587 bp, 11 predicted proteins | sample YL17G06_20_MG_FD_203694 | JGI IMG/M metagenome (GOLD analysis project Ga0315279, IMG submission 203694) | Sediment microbial communities from Yellowstone Lake, YNP, Wyoming, USA - YL17G06_20 | ecosystem: Environmental > Aquatic > Freshwater > Lake > Sediment | place: USA: Wyoming | collected... | reverse complement strand
GATCGCGGCCATCCAGGTCGCGATCAACCTGCTCCACATGCAGCCCGGGCGTTGGGCGAGGGTAGCCGAGCAGGCGTGGGCCGCGCTCGCCGACCCGACGTTCGGGCCGCGCTACGTGCACTTCGTACTGGCGGCGGTGGCGATGGCCGGAGCTCTGCTGGCGTGGGTGGCGGTGCGCAGATCAGCGAAGGGCGGCGACGCTCAGATCCTCTCGGGGATGGCCCGCTTCGGGGTGCGCGCAGCGCTCGTGGCCACCCTGCTACAGCTGGTGGATGGCTTCTGGCTGCTGCTCACGCTGCCGGAGGACGTCCTGAAGGCGTTCATGCGCGGGGGTCCGGCCACGATGGTGCCGCTGACCCTCGGGATCCTCGCGGGGGTGCTCCTGCTCGTGGTGCTGGCGCAGATCGCCGACCCGCTCGCTAACCCGACCCGGGTGCGACGGGTCGCCGAGCTGATGGTCGGAGCCGTCGTGTTCATGGTCCTCACGCGGCATCAGCTTCGCACCATCTACCTCGCACCGGCGCGGGCGAACGAGCAAGTGACGGTCGCGCCTCAGCTGGGCGCGCTGGCGCTGTTCCTGGTGGTGTTCGTGATCTGCGTCGCGCTCACCGTCTACGCGCTCGTCAAGGCCGCCAAGGACCGTCCGCAGGCCGGGGAGGACGCCGCGTAGGAGTAGGGGCGGGGCTTGCCCCGTGGTGTCGTTGAAGCGGGGCTTGCCCCGTGGTGTCGTTGAAGCGGGGCTTGCCCCGTGCTGTCGTTGAAGCGGGGCTTGCCCCGTGGTGTCGTTGAAGCGGGGCTTGCCCCGTGTGGTGTCGTTGAAGCGGGGCTTGCCCCGTGCTGTCGTTGAAGCGGGGCTTGCCCCGTGTGGTGTCGTTGAAGCGGGGCTTGCCCCCGCCCGGCGGCGACCTGGCCGGACGCAGAGGAGGCCGCAAGGGCCTCCCCTACCTCTCAGCGGAGCACCGCGCTCGCGGCGCGCAGCGTCGTCTCGACGTCGGCATCGGTGATCTCGTAGTGGGTGACCATACGCACGTCGGTCGCGCCGAAGGCGCCGAGCAGCACACCGCGCTCCTTCATGCCGGCTACAAGACGCTGTGAGGGCGCCACGGCGGCATCGCCCGGCACCTTCTCCGGGCGCAGGCGGAACACCAGGATGTTGGTGTGGACGCGCGCCGGGTCGATCTCGACCGCCGGCAGCGCGGCAAGACCATCGGCGAGGCGCCTGGCGCGCTCGTGGTCCTCGGCGAGCCGGTCCACCATCTCGGTGAGCGCCACGATCCCAGCGGCCGCCAGGACGCCGACCTGCCGCATCCCGCCCCCGAACAGCTTGCGCACGCGCACCGCCTCCTCGATCAGCTCGCGGCTGCCGAGCAGCATCGAGCCGACCGGTGCGGCAAGACCCTTGGAGAGGCAGAACATGACCGTGTCGCACCCCTTCGCGAGCTCGGCGGCGGTGGTGCCGAGGGCCGCGGCGGCGTTGAAGATGCGGGCGCCGTCCAGGTGCACCGGCAGGCCGTGGTCGTGGGCGACCGCCGCGAGCGCCCTTGTGCGGGCGGTGTCCATCGGCAGCCCCGACCACAGGTTGTGGGTGTTCTCCAGCGCCAGCAGGCGGGTCGGGGTCCGGTACGACACCCTGGGGGCTATCGCCGCCTCGACCTGTGCGGGTTCGAGCAGGCCGTTCTCGGTGACGATCGGGCGCGGGAGCGCGCCCGACCAGACCGCCATGGCGCCCATCTCGAAGTTGAAGATGTGCCCGCGGGCCTCGATGATCACCTCACTGCCGGGGCGCGTCTGCAGATGCACGGCGAGCTGGTTGCCCATCGTGCCCGTGGGGACGAAGAGCGCGGCCGGGAAGCCCAGCATCGCCGCGGCGAGTTCCTCGAGGCGGAGGGCGGTGGGGTCCTCGCGGTAGACGTCGTCGCCGACCTCGGCCTCCGCCATCGCGCGCCGCATGGCGGGTGTGGGGCGGGTCACGGTGTCCGAGCGCAGGTCGATCATGGCCGCTATCATAGCGGCCCTGGGGGGTGCATGAGCGAGAGCTTCCGGGCGGTTGCGCAGGAGCGTGGGGTGGAGGAGCTGGTGCTCGAGGGGAACGGCCTGCGGGTGCTGCTCCTGCCCGACCCCAGCGTGCCGGTGGTGGCGGTGTGCGTGATCTACCACGTGGGGTCGAGAAACGAGGCGGTCGGCCACACCGGCTCGACCCACCTGCTCGAGCACCTGATGTTCAAGGGTTCGCGCCGGTTCGACCCGTCCGACGGGAAGCCGATCGCCCGCGTCCTCGAGCGCGTCGGCGCCCACTTCAACGCAACCACCTGGTTCGACCGGACGAACTACTACGAGACCCTGCCGCCGGAGCACCTGGAGCTGGCGCTCGAGCTTGAGGCGGACCGCATGCGGAACGCGCTCCTGCGCGAGGCGGACCTGGCGACCGAGATGACGGTGGTGCGCAACGAGTTCGAGCGCGGCGAGAACGAGCCCTTCGACGCGCTGCTCAAGGAATCGTTTGCAATCGCTTTTCGCGAGCACCCCTACCACCACCCGACGATCGGGTGGCGCAGCGACATCGAGAACACCTCGATCGACCGTTTGCGCGCGTTCTACGACACCTTCTACTACCCGGACAACGCCTCGCTCGTGCTGGTCGGGTCGTTCGACCGGGCCGAGGCGCTGGAACTGGTGGCAAGGCACTTCGGCCCGCTGCCGCGGGCCCCGCGCGAGATCCCTTCCGTTGCGATTAGGGAGCCGCGCCAGGAAGGGGAGCGCCGCTTCGTCATTCGCCGCGCCGGGGAGGTCGGCTGGGTGGTCGTCTCCTGGCGAACCCCCGAGGCGGCGCACCGCGACACCCACACCCTCGCCGTGCTGGCGGACGCCCTCGGTGGCGGGGTGACGTCCCGCCTCTACCAGCGGTTGGTGGAGACAGGTATGTGCCTCGACGTGCAGGCGGTGGCGTGGCAGTTGCGCGACCCCGGCCTGTTCCAGGTGTTCGCGACGCTGAACCCGCCTGCGCCGCACGAGAAGGTCGAGAGAATCATCGAGAAGGAGGTTGCCTCGGTCGTCCGCAAGGGGCTCTCGAAGGCCGAGCTGGAGAGGGCCAAGGCTCAGGTTGAGGCGCAGACGGCGTACCATCGCGACTCCCCTGCCCAGGTCGCGGCCGGGCTCGCCGAGGCGATCTCCTCGGTGGACTGGCGCTTCTACCTCGACTACCCGGACCGCATCCGAGCAGTGGGGCGCGACGACCTCGTCCGGGTGTCGGGTGAGACGTTCGTCGAGGACTCGGTCTCGGTTGGGTACTTCATCCCCAAAGACGCGCACGGCGGACCGGGTGTTATGCCCCGCCCCGCGCCGCAGGGGCTGCGCCCCGCTCCCTGCTTCTACCGTGCGGAGCTGGCCCCCCTCGTCAAGGAGGCGGCCCTGCCGGGAGGAGGCCGCATCCTGCTGCTGCCCCGTCACAGCAACACCACCGTGCACCTCCACGGCTCCCTGCTGGCCGGGCACGGGCTGGTCGGGACCGAGGAGTGGAGCGCCGCCTCGCTGGTCCCCGACATGCTCGAGCGCGGCACCTCCCGGCACTCCAGGCTCGAGATCGCTCGCCTGCTCGAGGACCGCGGCATCGAGCTCGACGTCTCCGCGGATGGCTTCAACCCCCTCGAGATCTTCTGCTCCGGCCGCTGCCTCGCGCGTCACCTCCCTCTCGTCCTCGACCTCCTTGCGGAGATGTTGCTGTCGCCGAGCTTCCCCGCGGACGAGCTGGAGAAGTTGCGCACCCTGCGCCTCGGTGAGCTCGCCCAGGCTCGGGAGGACACGTTCCATCGGGCGTTCGAGGTTTTCGCGCGCCTCACCTTCCCGCCCGGCCACCCGCACTACCGCCGCCCTTTCGACGAGCGGCGGGCGGGCCTCGAGCGCCTCACCCGGGACCAACTAGTGGCGGTGCACGGGAGGCTCTACGGCCCCGCCTCGCTGGTCCTGGCTCTGGTGGGGGACTTCGATTCCGGCGCGGTCGAGCGACGCCTGGGGGAGCTGTTCGGACCGGCGCAGGGTGGGTGCCGCGAGGCGCCAGCGGTTGCGCGGCGTGGGCCGCGCGACGCCTCGCCGGGTGAGGCACGCGAGAGCATGCGCGACAAGCCAAACCTGGACGTGGTGATCGGGCACCCGGGCGGGTTGCGGCGCGCCGACGAGGACTTCCTCGCCGCCTCGCTGGGCAACTCGGTGCTCGGCCACTCGACACTCTCGTCGCGCCTCGGGATGCGCCTGCGCGACAGGGAAGGGCTCACCTACGGCGTCATCTCGCGGTTCTTCGGGGCTTCGCTGCTGGACGGCCCTTGGGCGGTCACGTTCTCGGTGGCGCTGCAGAACCTGGACCGGGCCCTGGTGGCGGTCCGCGAGGAGCTCGCGCGCTTCGTGGCGGAGGGCCCGAGCGAGGCGGAGCTTGCAGACGAGAGGGCGGCGATGGCGGGCTCGTACCGGGTCTCCCTGGCCACCCCGATGGGGATGGCGCGCGAGCTGATCCGGCTGGTCAGGCACGGCCTGCCGGTCGCGGAGATCGATCGCATCCCCGAGAGGGTCCTGGCGACCCGGCGCGAGGAGGTCGTCGCGGCGGTTCGGCGCCACATCGACCCGGATCGGCTCTGCCTCGCGGTGGCCGGCGACCTCGTTGCAAAGCAGGGCGGCGCCGTTTAGCATCTCCTCGCCATGCTGCGCGAGCTGGAGGTCCGCGACCTCGGGATCATCGAGAGGGTTCGGCTCGAGCTCCCGGCGGGGTTCATCGTCCTGACCGGTGAGACCGGTGCGGGGAAGTCGCTGCTCGTGCAGTCGCTCCAGCTCCTGGCCGGGGAGCGCGCGGACGCCGAGCAGGTACGGGGCGGGCGGGACCGGCTACTGGTGGAGGGGTGCTTCGCCGCCCCACCCGACGAGGCGGCGCAGGAGCTGCTCTCCCAGCTCGGCGTCAACGGCGGCGAAGAGCTCGTGCTGCGGCGCGAGGTCTCGGCGGCCGGCCGCTCGCGCGCCTGGGTCAACGACGTGACGGTGACGGTGGGTGCCCTTCAGCGTCTGGCCCCTTACCTGCTCGCCATCCACGGCCAGCACGAGCAGCGCGGCCTCACCGACCCGTCCACTCACATCTCGCTGGTGGACACGGCCGGCGGTTTGACCGGCGAGTGCGTGAAGGTCGGCGAGGCGTTCGAGGCCTGGCAGCAGGTGCGCGAGCGGTTGGAGGCCCAGCGCCGGTCGCTCGGCACGCGGCGCGATCGCCTGGACGTCATCGCGTTCCAGGCCAGGGAAATCGATGAGGCGCGGCTGGAGGCCGGGGAGGAGGAGCGCCTGCGGGAGGAGCGCGCCTTCCTGCAGCATGCGGAGCGCATCGGCGAGTTGGTGAGCCTCGCGCGCGGCGCGCTTGGCGGCGAGGGAGGCACGGTCGCGCTTGCCCGCGCGGCCAGAGCCGTGCGCGAACTCCAGGAGCTCGGGATCGGGGTGGGTGAGACCGCCGGGGATCTGGAGCAGGCCCGGGTGCTGGCCGAGGAGGCCGAACGCGTACTGATCGGGCTTTCCGACCGCGTGCGCCCGGACCCGCAGCGCCTCGAGGTCGTCGAGGGGCGCCTGGCGCTGCTGGAGCGCCTGAGTCGCAAGTACGGCGGCTCGCTCGCGGCGGTGCTCGAGCACCGGGCGCAGCTGCAGGCGGAGCGGGAGCAACTGGAGGGGGTCGAGGACGACATCGTGCGCCTAGAGGAGGAGCAACGGGTGCTGGCCGACCGCTACCTCGATCTGGCGAAGGCGCTCTCGGCACGCCGCGCGGTGGCCGCCGAGAAGTTCTCCGGCCGAGTCGTGGAGGTGCTCAAGGGCCTCGGCATCCCGCGGGCGCGCCTGCGGCTGGCGCTGGCGCGGCGGACCTCGCCCGCAGGTCCCCTGGAGACCGACGGTGTGCGTGTGGAGCCGGCCGCGGACGGCATCGACGCCGGTGAGTTCGAGCTCTCCACCAACCCGGGCGAAGAGCTGCGCTCGATGGCGCGCATCGCCTCGGGCGGGGAGCTGTCCCGCATCCACCTGGCCATGCGCACGGTTCTGCGGGACTCGCTGCCGCGCAGGGGGGTGCTGACGCTCCTCTTCGACGAGGTCGACGCCGGGATCGGCGGCAACGTCGCCGACGAGCTCGGCGAGCTGCTCGCCGGGCTGGGTACGCGGGACCAGGTGCTGGTCGTCACCCACCTGCCCCAGGTGGCGGGGCGCGCCTCCACCCACTTCGTGGTGCGCAAGGAGACCGCCCGGGGGCGGACGGTGACGCGGGTGGAGCGGGTCGCCGAGGAGGCGCGGGTGGAGGAGCTCGTCCGCATGCTCGGGGGCGGCACGCCGACGCCGGCCGCCCGCCAGCACGCCCGTGAGCTTCTCAGAATGACCTGATGCTCCGCCTGCCGTTTGCCGACCAGAGCGACCTCGCCGCTGCCCTCCAGGCCGTGCGGAACGCCTGGGGCGGCCATGGCGTGGTCGCCCTGCCCACCGAGACGTTCTACGGCCTCGCGGTGCCCCCGGACGACCCGGCAGCGGTCGATCGTGTCTTCGCCCTCAAGGGAAGGCCGGCGGAGAAGGCGTTGCCGGTTGTGGCGGCCTCGCTCGCACAGCTCGAGCGGCTGGTGGTGGTGCCGGAGGAGTGGCGGGGGCGCCTGGAGGCAGCCTGGCCGGCTCCCCTCACGGTGGTTCTCCCGTCAGCCAGGGGGCTTGCAGGGGTCGGGCAGACCCTGGCGGTGCGGGTCCCGGCCCAGCCGTTGCTGAGGAGGCTCCTCGCGTCGGTGGGGCCGCTGACGGCGACCTCCGCCAACCGCAGTGGCGGTCCCCCGCTGGCGCGCGTCGAGGATGTCGCCCGGGTGTTGGGCGATGGCCTGGCGCTCCTCCTCGACGGCGGGGATGCCCCTGGAGGCCTCCCTTCGACGGTCCTGGACATCACCCGAGGGGCGCCGCGAATGCTGCGCCAGGGGGCGTTCCAGCCGCCTCGCGAGTGGGGTGTGACGGGGGGGTGAAGTTTCCGCAGTTTTTGAGGAAAACTCTGCGGAAAAGCGCCTGGAGCGACCGCAAAGCCCCCCCATCTCAACGGGTTATGCATCATGCACTGCCGCCAGTGCGGTGGTATAAACTATTGAAAAATAAAGACTTGTGCGTATGCTTCAGGAATTGTTCTACTTGGCCGACCCGCCGATCTGGCGACTTCCACAGGGGGACGCCCCCTGCCTCGCACCGTGGCTCGTTGCCCCTGCTGGCTGTGTGTGTTAGCGTGACCCGCTTGAGTGAAGGAGTTGAGGGTGAAAATCCGACCCTTTGCCGGCAAATCTCCCCGTTGTGGGCAGCGCGTCTTCGTGGCCTCGACCGCAGTGGTGGTGGGGGACGTCGAGCTTGGCGACGACGCGAGCGTCTGGTACGGCGCGGTGCTCCGCGGCGACCTCAACCCCATCCGGATCGGCCCGCGCACCAACATCCAGGACAACGTGGTGATCCACGTCGACGAGCCTGACTCCCCGACCCTGGTGGCCGAGGACGTGACCGTCGGCCACGCCGCCGTCCTGCACGGCTGCCGGGTGGAGAGGGGGGCGCTCGTGGGGATGCACGCCACGGTGCTCAACGGGGCCGTGATCGGCGAGGAGGCCGTGGTGGCGGCGGGGGCGCTGGTGCCGCCCGGAATGGTCGTGCCGGCGCGCACCCTGGTGGCCGGGGTGCCGGCCAAGGTGCGCCGCGACGGACTCGCCGAGGAGCTCGACCACGTTCGGGGCGGCGTGCGCAGCTACCTGGAGCTCAAGGGCCGCTACCTGGCCGCCGACGACGAGCGCGAGCTCGAAGACGCCGCGGACTGGGCGAGGCAGTCGTGATTCAGCGTCCACGCGGCACACGCGACCTGCTGCCGCCCGAGACCCGCCTCTGGCAGGCGGTCGAGACCATTGCCCGCGAGGTCTTTGGCGCCTTCGGGGCCGATGAGATCCGCACCCCGATCTTCGAGGCCACCGAGCTGTTCGTGCGCTCGGTGGGCGAGACCACGGACATCGTCCACAAGGAGATGTACACGTTCCCCGACCGCAAGGGGCGCTCCCTCACGCTGCGGCCCGAGAACACCGCAGGGGTGGCCCGTGCCTGGATCGAGAATGGCCTCTCCGACCGCAGCCTCCCGTTGCGCCTCTACTACCTGGGGCCCATGTTCCGCTACGAGCGCATGCAGCACGGGAGGTACCGGCAGTTCTCCCAGATCGGCCTCGAGCTCGTCGGGGCGGATACGCCGCTCGCCGACGCCGAGGTGCTGGCGGCGATGCACGAGTTCTTCCTGCGGCTGGGCTTTGCGGACCTGGTGATTCACCTCAACAACCTCGGCGATCCCGAGGACCGCGTCCGCTACCAGGACGCCATCAGGGCCACCCTCGCGCCGCGCCGAGCAGAGCTGTGCTCGGACTGTCAGCGCCGTCTGGACGAGAACCCGCTCCGCATCCTGGACTGCAAGGTCCCATCGTGCCAGGTCGTCGCCGCGGACGTTCCGGCGGTGGACGACGTGGCGGGGGAGGCTTCGCGGCGCCACGTGGCCGAGGTCGAGGCGCACCTCGGCCGGCTCGGCATCCCCTACGTACGCAACCACCGGCTGGTGCGCGGTCTGGACTACTACCTCCGCACGGTGTTCGAGGTGATCTCGCCGAGGCTCGGGGTCAACACTGTGCTTTGCGGCGGCGGCCGCTACGACCGCCTGATTGCCGACCTGGGCGGGCCGGCGATCCCCGGCGTGGGTTTCGCGATCGGGGAAGACCGCCTCATCAAGGTGCTGCCCGCGAGCTTCCGCGAGGTCGTGCTCTCTCAGCTCAGGCTGTACCTCGTTCCGCTCGGCGAGGCGGCCCAGGAAAGGGTGCTGGAGCTGGCGCGGTCGTGGGTGCGCGAGGGCGTGCCGGTGGAGGTCGAGGTCGCGGGACGCTCCCTCAAGGCCGCGCTCAAGCGCGCCGACCGGGAGGGGTTCAGGGTGGTGGCGATGCTGGGCGAGGATGAGCTGCGCGCCGGGTCGGTGTCGGTGCGGGACCTGACGGCGGGCAGCCAGACCTCGGTGCCTCTGGCGGCGTTCCCGGAGTGGTGGCACGAGCTGATCGGCAGGCCTGCGGCCAGCGGCTAGCCGTTGCGGAGAGGGGCGCGTTTCGCGCCGGGGGGAGGATCGTGACACCAGCAAGGCTGCTGCTCTGTGCGATGGCGACTGCGTGCGCGGCGGGAGGGTGGGCGGCGAAGCCGCTGCCGCTGGAGACGGCCGTGTCCTCGGTGACCGCCACGGGCGCATACACGACCGTGGAGAGGCTCTCCGGACCGGAGTTCTCCGGCCGCCTCACCGGGACGCCGGGCTATATGGCGGCGGCCCGGTGGATGGCCGGCGAGCTCAAGGCCGCGGGGCTTCGGGCGCTGCCGGAGCACCCGGACTACCTGCAGCGGTTCCCTGTCACCGTGACCGGGGTCGAGAGCGCGACGATGGAGCTGCTCGCGGCGGATGACAAGGGCGAGGCAAAGAGACTCGAGTACTTCATGGACTTTATGCCCCTGCTCTACTCCGGCACCGGCGACGTCACGGCCGAGGTCGTGTTCGTGGGGCTCGGCATCACCGCCCTGGAGATGGGGCGCGACGACTACGCGGGCACCGACGTGAAGGGCAAGGTCGTGATGGTGGTGCGTGGGGCGCCCAAGGACGGCCGCGACTGGCAGGCGTACAACTCACACCGGGCGCGCACTGCCAACGCGAGGGCGCACGGCGCCGCCGGGTACCTCTTCGCAGAGTCCGCCGGGGCCAACCCGAACGGCAGCCCGATCCCCGACCTGCCGATGGCCGACATCAGCGAGGCGATCGGCGACACCATCCTGGCCTCCTCGAAGCTCACCCTCGAGGAGCTGCACACGGTGCTGGAGAAGGGCGGGGTGGCGAGCTTCGCGACCGGCCGCAAGGTGCACCTCGCGGTGAAGGCGACGCCGCCCTACGAGGGCACAGGCGCCAACGTGATTGCGGTGTTGCCCGGGAGCGACCCGAAGGTGGTGGGCGAGTACCTGGTCGTCGGCGCGCACCTCGACCACTGCGGGAACTGGCCGGTGCTGCTGCCCGGCGCCGACGACAACGCCTCGGGCTCTGCAACTGTTCTGGAGATCGCCCGGGCGGCCGCACGCCTCCAGCCTCGCCCACGGCGCTCGCTCGTGTTCGTCCTGTTCGGCGGCGAGGAGGAGGGGCTGCTGGGCTCCAAGTTCTTCGTCGAGCACCCACCCGCGAGCCTGACGCGCTGCCTCGGCGCCTTCAACCTCGACATGGAGGGTGTCGGCAGCGGCGCGTGGGTGGCCGGGGGCAAGAATTTTCCCGAGCTCTTCAAGCTGCTCGAGCAAGCCCGCGACCGACGGGAGGCCGGGGTCAGGCTCATCGCCGGTCGGTCGGAGGGCGAGGCGCGCTCCGACCATGGGCCGTTTCAAGCGGCGGGGATCCCTGCGGTGAGCCTCTTCGGGGCCAGCGAGTCCCACCACGGCACCCACACGCCCGAGGACTCGATCTGGTGGATCGCGCCCGCCAACATGGAGGCCGTGGGCCGGATCGTGCTGGACGCCGTGATTCACGCCGCCAACGACAGGTAGGCGCGGAGCGCGAAGGGGCTTCCGATGAAGACACGAGTGTTCCGTCAACTCCCGGACACGCTCTACTCCGCGCTGGTCATGGAGCTGTTCGAGCGGCTCGCGTACTACGGGATGGTGCTGGTTCTGGGCATCTACCTGGTCCAGCACATCGGCATCCGCCCCGACCTCTACGGCACCGTCTACGGGATCTTCTCGGGCGCCCTCTACCTGCTTCCGCTCTTTGCCGGCGCGCTCGCCGACCGCTTCGGCTACAAGCCCGCCCTCGTGCTGGCGTTCGCAACGCTGACGGGCGGATACGCGCTGCTTGGCAGCTCCAAGAGCTTCCCGGTGATCTGCGTGGCGCTCGGCCTGATCGCGGTGGGTGGCTCGATCATCAAACCGACGATCTCGGGCACCGTCACGCGCACGACGGAGGAGGGCACGACGCGCCCCGTGGGCTTCGGCCTGTACTACATGGTCGTCAACGCCGGCGGGCTGATCGGCCCGGTGCTCGCCGCCCAGGTGCGCAACCGGACCGAGTTTCGCTACGTGTTCTGGGTCTCGGCGGGCGCCTGCGCCCTGATGTTCCTGCAGGCGCTGCTCGCCTACCGCGAGCCGGTCGCGCAGGAGGAGCGGCGCAGCGGAAAGAGCGCCGGCCGCATGCTGGCGGACGTGGTGCTGGTGCTCGGGAACTGGCGCTTCGTTCTGCTGCTGGTCATCTTTTCCGGCTTCTGGGGCATGATGAATGTGCTCTTCGGCTTCATGCCGCTGTTCGTGGACAGCTTTTCAAACCTGCCCGCGGTGGAGGCGGCAATCGACCGGCTGGTGCCGCTCACGCGCTGGGTCGGCCACTGGCTCAACCCGGAGGTGTTCATCTCGCTCGACGCACTGCTCATCGTGCTGCTGCAGGCGGTGGTGAGCTACTTCACGCGGAGCTGGCGCACGCTCACCGCGATGCTGGTCGGCACCATCGTCTGCACGATCGCGTGGATCATGCCGGCCCTCTCGTCTGCCGCTGGCATGGTGGCCTTCGGTATCTTCGTCTGGTCGGTCGGCGAGATGGTCTGCTCGGCTCGGTTCTTCGAGTACTGCGGGACGATCGCGCCGCGCGACAAGGTCGCCGTCTACCTGGGTTACTCGTTCTTCTCGATCTTCCTCGGGAACCTCTACTCGGGGCCGTGGGCGGGGTTCCTCTACCAGCGCCACATCACCGATCGGGTCGCAGCAGGCTTGGCGCCCCAGTTCATGCCGTTCTTCGGTGGCGTGATGGTGCTGGGCGTGGCGTCCGCCGTGGGTCTCGTGCTCTACGCGCTGTTCGTTGCGCCACCCCGTACCCAGGGTGCACAGACCGCCTGAGCCTTACACAGGGGCCACAAGGCCCGGGTCAGGGACAGGCGTCGGGGCCGCGGGCACCCCGTGACGGTAGGCAGTGGCGAAGACGTGCACGCCGACGCAGTGTGCCGCAAAGCGCGTGGCCAAGATCCCGACACAGCAGATCAACAGGCCGAATTGGGCCAGGATCTCGGCTCCGAGCGCAACCAGGAACGCAAGCGCGTAAGGACCGAACGCGCGCCCGATGATCCCTCCAACGCGGTCGAAGTTGAAGGCGGCGAGGGTGTCCTCCTCCGCCACCGTGGCGAGCAGGCCTGCGGGCAGGTAGAAAAGGGTGATCAGGACCGCGGGCGGGCCCAGCACCACGAGCGGAAGCCAGGCCATGCTCGGAGAGGTGACGGCCATGATCAGCAGCGTGAGCCCGGCAGTGACGCCGAGGGCGGGCAGAAACAGGGCCACGGATACCAGCCAGAGCTTGAGCCCCTCGACGAGGTCCTCGGCCGGCCGGTCCCATGCGGGCAGGCCGTCTGCGGTGCCGTCCAGCACCCCCTTGGCGGTGCGGCGGAGGTAGCCGAGCACGAGGAAGCGGCAGGCGAGCCCGACCAGCACCACGAGGGGAAGCAGAGCGAATGTCCGCCAGGGGAAGTGATTGCGCAGTTTCATCGCGCCGAGGACGATCGGGAGCGCCAGCAGCACGGGGATCACCTCGAGGGCAGCCCCCATCAGCACCCGCCCGAGCCATGTGGGGTGGCGGAAGGGGAACGAGAAGCTCGCGCCGAGCTCGCTCACAGGTAAGGGTACGCAGCGGCGCGGCCGAGGTTTCCTGCTAGCATGCGGGCCTTGAGAGGTCCGGTGGTGCAGCGACCCCCGGGAGGGGCGCCGCTGCGGAGGAGAACCGATGGCCCGCCGAGTGCTCAAGCTCCTCCCGTGGCTCGCCGTGCCGGCAGCGGTCGCGGCCGGCCTCTTCCACGCCCCGGCGCTCGTGAGGTTCGTGCTGGCCGGCCTTGCCCTTCTTCCCGCAGCCGCCCTGCTCGGGGAGGCCACCGGGCAGCTGTCGGCCAGGTTGGGGCCCGTTGCCGCCGGGCTCGTGAACGCAACTTGCGGAAACGCGGCCGAGCTGATCATCGCGGTCCTGGCGCTGCGCCGGGGGCTCGTCGAGGTGGTCCAGGCCTCGATCTCCGGCTCGATCATCGGCAACCTGCTGCTCGTGCTGGGGGCCGCCGCCTTCGCGGGTGGGCTGCGTTTCAAGGTGCAGAAGTTCTCATCGCTGGCCGCGGAGAGCCAAGTGGGGTCGCTCGCGCTGGCGGTGTTCGCCCTCCTCTTCCCCGCGGTGTTCTTCCACCTGGCCAGGCTCTCGCACCGGGAAGCGCTGGCGTGGCCGCTCTCCCTGGCGGTCGCGGTCGTGCTTCTGGTGGTCTATGCGGCGGCGCTTGTGTTCTCGCTCAAGACACATCGTCACCTCCTCGGCGGCGGTCACGAGGACGAGCCGCCAACCTGGAGCACGCGGCGGGCCCTCTGGAGCCTTGCGGGCGGGGGCGCTGTGACCGCGCTGCTCTCGGAGGTTCTGGTGGGGAGCGTGGAGGAGGCGGGCGGTGCCCTGGGCCTCGGGCCGGTGTTCATGGGTGTGGTCGTCGTGGCGGTGCTCGGAAACGCTGCCGAGCACGCGGCCGCGGTGGTGCTAGCCTGGCGCAACCACATGGATGCCGCGATCTCGGTCTGCCTGGCCTCGTCGCTCCAGGTCGCGCTGTTCGTCACGCCCGTGCTGGTGCTGCTCTCGCTGCCGCTGGGCCACCCCATGACCCTGGTGTTCTCGCTCGTGGAGGTGGTCTCGGTGGCGGCCGCGGTGGGGCTCGCGGGCCTCGTCACCCTGAACGGCGAGACCAACTGGCTCGAGGGCGTACAGCTCCTGGCCCTCTACGCCATCCTCGCGGCCTGCCTGGCCCTGCTGCCCGCGGGTGAGGCGCTGCTCCCGCTGTGAGGGCCGGGGGTTCGCAGGGGGCCGCGGTGCGGGTGATCTCGGGCGGGCAGACCGGGGTGGACCGGGCGGCGCTGGACGTCGCCCGGGAGCTGGGGGTCCCCTGCGGGGGGTGGTGCCCGCGCGGGCGCCGCGCCGAGGACGGCCCCATCCCCGAGAGTTACCCCCTGCGAGAAACCCCGTCCGCGTCGTACCCCGAGCGCACCGCCTGGAACGTCCGCGACTCCGACGGCACGCTGGTCGTGACCCGCGGCCGGCCGCGGGGGGGCACGGCCCTCACCGTGTTGCTTGCGCGTCGCGCTGGCAAGCCTGTGATAGTCGCGAACCTGGAGGGCGGTGCAAATGCCGCCGAGATACGAGCCTTCCTCCTCGAACACCGGGTCCGTGTCCTGAACGTGGCCGGACCCCGGGAGAGCGAGGCCCCCGGCATCCACGACGAGGCGGTCGCGCTCCTGCGAGATCTGCTGGCCAATGTGTGAGCGTGGGGGCTATCGGGCCTCGAGCTGGATCTCGTCGATGATCCCGACCACGACAGAGCGCACCGGGGCGTCGGCGGAGTCGAACACCTGGCGCGCCCCGTTGCCCTCGTCCAACACGAGGACCTGCTCGCCGACGCCGGCGCCCACGACGTCCACCGCGATCACGTAATCGCCGGTCGCCTTCCCGACCGGGTCGGTCTTCTCCACCACCAGGAGCTTCTTGGAGTCG
>Ga0315279_10006617_pt1 | contig 14589 bp, 15 predicted proteins | sample YL17G06_20_MG_FD_203694 | JGI IMG/M metagenome (GOLD analysis project Ga0315279, IMG submission 203694) | Sediment microbial communities from Yellowstone Lake, YNP, Wyoming, USA - YL17G06_20 | ecosystem: Environmental > Aquatic > Freshwater > Lake > Sediment | place: USA: Wyoming | collected... | reverse complement strand
TGTCTCCAAAATAAGATGAACCGGTATTTATTTTTTTTGAGGCATATACCTTTGTATTTAGGAGGGCAAGGCGATGCTGCGAGAAGAGGTTTACCAGGCGACGAAGAAGGTGTTCGGACTCTATGGTGCGCTTTTTGATCTCGTAGCCAGGGAAGTGGGGATGGAGAAAGCCCTCGCCCTGCATGTTGAGGCCCACGAGAGGCTGGGAATCACGGCGGGAAAGCTGATCCAAGAGAAGCTCGGGAAAGAAAAGCCGGACCTTCAAAGACTTGGGGGCATCCTGCAGGAGAGCAACCTCAGTATCGGGATCGAGTCGGAACTGGCCGGGGTGACCCCAACGTCGATTGTGTTCCGGAACCTTCGGTGCCCCCTCTACGACGGCTATCGGATGGGCGGTCTGGACGACAAGAAGGCAGAAACCCTATGCCAGCGCGGGGCTCCAGCGAAGCTCGGCTCGACTCTGAAGCTGCTCAATCCCGACACGAAATACCGTCTGCAATACTATCGGAAGAAGCCTGACGAGCCTTGCGAGGAAGTGATCGGATTGGCTCAATGAGCAAAGAGCCCGGGACGATAAAAACTTGTGGACACATGCAACAGGCTGATTGCGACAATCGACCGGTATTTTCGCTGAGGCGGCGGGAAGCGTGCTGGATGTAGCATCGGCTAATGGATCTATGTGAGGAGGTAATCCATGGGGGTCCATCGATGTTTTGCCTGCGACGAGGGCAATCCTGATCGCATTGTCAGCACTGCCGGTGATGGTTGGACATTGCAGTTTGTAGAACGCTTCGCAGCTGTACCCGGTCGCGTGCAGGGTGGGACCGCCATAGGGGCACTGACCTGTCCGGCTCTTCAGTTAGCCGGGCAAAAGGGTATGCTCCACCCGGTTTCCCTTCAGGTCACCGGAAGACTCATTCGCCCTGTCCCCCTGGGCAGGCCCCTTTCGTGCAGCGTTGATCCTGCGGATGGCGGCTCCCATGTCCAGGTGCACGAGGATTCCCAGGTGGTTCTGGATGGCCTTGTGAAAGTCGCGGACCCGCAAACTGAACCGGGTTCCGTGCTTCAGGAGGCCCCTCCGGAACGTACAGGGGATCTCAAAGTTCTGGCCGAGTTAATCGGAGTAGAAATCGATGGTCCCACGATTTCAGATCACTGGAGGCAGAGTTATGAAGCGGCCGGGTTGCCGGTCCTGCAGCATAAGTGTTTCGGCTGTAGCGAGGCCGAAGGGACGCTCCAGCTTCGACTTCGCATCGCCCGGCGCGGCATGATCTGGGCCCGATGGGAGCCCGAACCTGTTTTCAGCGACGGCAACGGGCGCTTGGGCGCCACCATCATAGCCTCGGCCCTCGATTGTGCGACGCTCCATGCCGTCAATGCCGATGACCCTGAATTTTTGGCGCGGATGCTTAAAGAGAAGAAATTTTGGACGACGGGGACTTATGGGGTTCGGTTTTTGCGGGTACCTCCGGTAAAGATAGAGGGAGGCTACATAATCGCCGCCCGCTATCTCGGAGCGGAGGATCGCAAATTTTTCGCCATGTCGGCACTTTTCGATCGCCAGGGAACTGTCTATGCAATCGGCGAGGCCGTATTGATTTTTTTCAACTTCCGAGGTGAGTCGCCTTTTATGAAAGAAGGTTGATATTCCTATGATCCAAAGGGCTGGTTCCCATTAGCAATGACAAGGTTGTATCGGGGCAAAAGGAGGAGGCTATGCAATAGGGGTCGACATCTTGCCTTTTTTCCTAATATCTCCGACTCGGACATTGAGTTAATATTGCAGGTAAATGGCGTGCGAAAAGGTGATTTTTTGCCTTAGAACAACATTTTTGACCCTAAAAAAACTTCTAAGGCGATGCAAACTCCGGGGGCTGCGCAATTTTCTCTCTGCTTAGGGTTATTTTCCTCCCCAAAATGAGATTTTAAGGCAAAAAAATCCCTACTTGGGGTGTATCTAGCGAAAAATTAACGGGTCGGCCAGGTTTGGCTCGAAATTCCGGGCAAAATCAAAAAAAGGATGGTATTCTTACCATATTTTTTTATAGCATTTTATGCCAGCATATGATAAGGTAAAAAGAAAAAGGAGGGTTTCCAGTGGGAGTTAAAACCACGTTCATTCTGGATGAAGAAATCATGGAAAAGGGACGGGCCCTGGTCAAAGGAAAGCGATTCAAGTCCATGAATTCCTTCGTTGAAAAGGCGATAAGGGATGAATTGGCTGCCCTTGGCAAGGAAGAGATCAAGAAAGCCCTCTTGGAGGCGAGTAAGGACCCCCTATTCCTGGCTGATATCAAGGAGGTTGAAAAGGACTTCGCCCATTCGGATTTTGACGAGGGTGAAAAATGACCTACCGGATGGGAATCTTTCTTGCAGACCTAAATCCAGTTATTGGTTCCGAGCAGAAAGGAAAGCGACCGGTCCTGGTTGTAAGCGACGAGGATTTTAATCAGGTCATGCAGGTGGTCACAATCCTTCCAATTACTTCCCTCAAAAAAGGGCGGAGAGTATATCCCAATGAGGTGCTTATACCCAGGGGTATAGGGAGCCTTACCGCTGACTCCATAGCCCTTGCCCACCAAATTCGAACCATCTCCAAAGAACGCCTGATCCGGCTCCTGGGGCTAGTGAAAGACCCAGGGTTGCAGAGCGCCATAGAAGAGGCCATGCGTATTCATCTTAACTTGTAGGATAGAAGCGGCCTTCGCCTCGGTAGGGAATGATTTCCCCCAGCTTCGGGTTGGGTCGGACCCGGGCAACTACAAGGCACAACGAAGATGAAATGTCCTAAATGCCAATTTCAAAATCTGGGAATAGGGTCAGGTTCAACGTCTTGACTTTTTTTGTTGAATATCAAAGTTGAGCCTGCCCCCTGATACCTAGAAGAAATGGCTCAATGACGGGCCGAGGTTTTAGCCGAAAGCCCCCTGTTTTTAAAGCAATTATCGTCCTGTGCCTACTGGATCCCCCTGATGCTGGAGGGTTACGGGTAATCTTACAGAAAAATGAAATGAACTCGGCCCCGCCGCTTTCTTCTTTTTTTCTTTAAATAATGATGATGTAATCCCAGCCTTCAAAAACCATAGCAAACCAAATAAGATTCTTGACAGCCCCGCCGGGACTGAATAATCTATTCATAGGCTGCAATTCGGTTTCCTGTAAAAAGCCAAAATTCCATCTGCCAAAGAATGGACCTTTGCGGAATTTCTAAAAATGGAGGCGCGGGTAATTCTTCGCCTTGAAAAGGGAGGAAAAATGGCAAAACTGGGTTTTATCGGATTGGGAATCATGGGCAAGCCCATGGCGGGCCATCTATTGAAAGCCGGGCATGAAGTCTCGGTTTACGACCTGAATCTCGCCTCGGTTCAGGAGTTGGTATCGAAGGGGGCGCTTTCCTGCAAAAGCAACAAGGAGGTAGGCCAGAAATCGGAAATCATTTTCATCATCGTGCAGGACACGCCCGATGTGGAGGCGGTTCTGTTCGGAAAGGACGGGTTGGTTGAAGGGCTGAAACCGAATTCCATCGTGGTGGATATGAGTTCCATCTCCCCGATTGCCACCAAGGAATTCGCCAAAAAGCTGGCAGGCATGAAGGTGAAGATGCTGGACGCGCCCGTATCGGGAGGCCAGGTGGGGGCGGAAAATGCTACTCTCTCCATTATGGTGGGCGGCGATGCCGACGTTTTCGAAAAAATAAAACCCTATTTCCAGTTGATGGGCAAGAACATCGTTCATGTAGGGGGGAATGGAGACGGCCAGACCTGCAAGGTGGCCAACCAGATCGTCGTGGCCCTGAACATCGAGGCCGTCGCCGAAGCTCTCCTGTTCGCCTCCAAGGCCGGAGCCGACCCGGTCAAAGTGAGGGCCGCTCTCATGGGCGGATTCGCCCACAGCCGGATCCTGGAAGTGCACGGGGAGAGAATGCTCAACCGGACGTTCAATCCCGGCTTCCGTATCCGCCTGCACCAGAAGGATCTGAACCTGGCTCTGCAGTCCGCAAGAAGCATGGGTTTGAGCCTGCCCAACACCGCCACGGCTCAGGAGTTGTTCAACGCCGTGGCCGCCCAGGGGGGGATCGACCTGGACCATTCGGCCATGGTGCTGGCCCTGGAGAAACTGGCCAACCACGAGATCAAGCGGTAAGAGTCCCAGCTGAAGGTGGCATTTCGGCTAGTTCCAGGCCCGGGGGCAAGGATCTTCTGCGCAAAAACCATGAGGCGGCTTCCATTTCATGGCCTGGGCGGGCCAACCATTCGAATCCCCGATGAAGATGTTCTCTCCTAGTAGGGGCGACCGGCCGGTCGCCCGATCGGCCCGCCGCATCCTGCGGAAGCCGGTCGAAGCCTCCAGGAAGAGGGCCGGCCCGGCCGATGCTTTTTGCGCACAAGCTCCTTACCCCCGGGCCACGACCCAGGCATCCCGGAAATGTCAAACTTTAATAGTCACCCCGGCATAGCCGGGGGTTTACCTAAGGGCAATTATTTTCGCTATTTAAACCAGGGCATCCTTCAGGCTCTTGGCCATGGCGCCGACAGCCTCTGCAACTCCTCTCCCGTTTCCCTTTTCCGCGATGAGCCGGATGAAAGCGCTTCCCACAACCACGCCGTCAGCCGCAGCGGCTATTTCCCTGGCTTGCGCCGGGGTGGAGATTCCGAAACCCGCCACCACCGGGAGTTCGGTCTTGCTCTTGATCCGGCCCACATTCTCCCGGAGTTCCTCCAGGACAGGAATGCCTGTACCGGTGACCCCGGTCAGGGAGACATAGTAGATGAAGCCGGAAGCTCCCCTGGCGATTTTCTCCATCCGCTCGACGCCGGTGGTCGGGGCCACCAGGGGAATCAATGCCAGGCCGGCTTCATCGGTGAAATTTTTCAGCTCCGCCGCTTCTTCCAGCGGGAGGTCAACTACGAGCACCCCGTCAGCCCCCGCCGCCGCGGCTTCCCGGGCAAACCGCTGGTTGCCGAAGACAAAGATCGGGTTGTAGTAGCTGAAAAGAATCGTAGGGATCTCCGTCGATTTTCGCAGGTCGCCGAGAAGGTGGAGGACCCGGGAAAGGGTCGTCCCGCCCCGAAGAGCCTCATGGGAGGCTTTTTGGATGGCGGGGCCGTCGGCGGTGGGATCCGAAAAAGGAATCCCCAGTTCCAGAACATCCACTCCCGCCCCGTCGAGGGCCAGGACCAGATCCCGGGTCGTTTCCAGGTCCGGGTAGCCCGCGGTCAGGTAGGCCACCAGAGCCTTTCTCCCCTTCTCTTTCAATTCGGCAAATTTCTTAGCTATGCGCTGCATGAGGGTCACCCCCATTCCATTCGGCCACGATCCCCGCGTCCTTGTCCCCGCGCCCCGAGAGGTTGACCACCAGGATCCGGTCCCGCTCCAGGGTAGGGGCGATTTTCATCGTGTAGGCGACCGCATGGGCGCTCTCCAGGGCGGGGATGATCCCCTCCCGAGTCGCCAGGAACAAGAAGGCCTCCACCGCCTCCCGGTCTTCCACCGAAACATAAGTCGCCCTTCCGGTGTCTTTGAAGTAGCTGTGCTCCGGCCCGACACCGGGGTAGTCAAGACCCGCGGCGATGGAGTAGGCGTCGCGAACCTGCCCCTCCTCGTCCTGCAGGAGGTAGGTCTTGTTCCCGTGAAGGACTCCGATGGTCCCGGCGGAAAGGGTAGCCGCGTGCTCCTTCGTCCCCGTTCCTTTGCCCGCAGCCTCCACCCCGACCATCCGGACCTGCGAGTCATTCCGGAAGGGGTGGAAGAGCCCCATGGAATTGCTCCCGCCGCCCACGCAGGCAATGAGATAATCGGGGAGACGTCCCTCCGCTTTCAAGATCTGACGCCTCGTCTCCCGCCCGATGACGCTCTGAAAGTCGCGAACCATCAGGGGGTAAGGGTGGGGGCCGGCAGTGGAGCCGATGATATAGAAAGTGTCTCTCACGTGGGTCACCCAGTGGCGCATGGCTTCGTTCATGGCATCCTTCAGGGTTCCGGTTCCGGCGGTCACCGGAACGACCTCGGCCCCCAGCATCTTCATCCGGGAGACATTGGGCGCCTGACGGCGTATGTCCTCGGCTCCCATGAAGACCCGGCATTCCATGCCGAAAAGGGCCGCGACCGTGGCCGTGGCCACGCCATGCTGGCCGGCCCCCGTTTCCGCGATGACCTTCTTCTTCCCCATCCGCCGGGCAAGCATGGCCTGCCCCAGGGTGTTGTTGATCTTGTGCGATCCGGTATGGCTGAGGTCTTCCCTCTTGAGATAAATGCGGGCCCCCCCAAGTTTTTCCGTAAGGTTCCCGGCCAGGTAGAGGGGCGTTTCCCTCCCCGCATAATCCCGTAGATACCGGTCAAGGTTTTTTTGGAAAGTCCGGTCGGAGCGGCAGGCGCCGTAGGCCTTTTCCAGCTCCAGGAGGGCCGGCATGATCGTCTCGGCCACGTACCGCCCCCCAAAAATTCCGAAATGCCCTCTTTTATCGGGCCAAGATTTTTTCCCCATCAAACCTCCTCGATATCCAAAATATTTTATCAGGACACAGATGAACAGATACAGAATGCCTAAAATTCGAAATGCCTAAAATGCCTAAAGTTAAAAACAGGGGTTTATCGCTTTTGACTCCGGCCTCCGCACGGGCGCGCGGCAGCGCGCCCCTACAAGTTTCGAACTTATTTGGACGCGGATAAAATTTTGGGCTAAACCTTTTCGAATTTTTTAAAAAGGGCGTCCGCGGAAGAAGATCTCCTTGTATCTTGGAAGCTCCTCACCGCGGCCATCAATTCCCTTATCTTCCCCGGATCCTTCTTCCCCGGCCGGGCCTCCACCCCGCTTCCGATGTCCACCGCCAGGGGACGAACCGTTTCGATGGCCGGAAGGATATTTTGCGGGTTCAACCCCCCCGAAAGGATGAGCCGGTGTCTTTCCCCGGCCTTCCGGGCGAGATTCCAGTCGCAGGTCTTCCCGGTGCCCCCCCGGCGCACCGGATCGTGAGCGTCAGCCAGAATCGCCCGCACCGGGTAATCTTTCAGCAGGGCCAGGTCTTCCTCCTTTTGGATGGACACGGCCTTGATGAGAACCGAAGGGGAGAAAGCCCGGCAGTAGTCCGGAGATTCATTCCCATGGAGCTGGATGAAATCCAGCCCGCAGAATTGCGCAATCCGCCTGACCCCCTCCACGTCGTGGTCCACAAAGACCCCCACCCGGCAGACCCTTCCCGGTAATTTCCCGGTGATTTCCCTGGCCCGGTCGGGGGTGATGCAGCGCGGGCTTTCCGGACAAAAGATGAACCCGATGGCATCCGCCCCGGCGAGCGTGGACGCTTCCGCATCCTCCAGATTGGTGATCCCGCAAATCTTGACCCCGGTCATCTTCCCTCCGTCGCCGTCAGAAGTTCTTTCATTTTTCCGGCCACGTCCCCTTCTCTCATCAGGGCTTCCCCCACGAGAACCCCGCGGATGCCCGCAGCCATGAGCCGATCTATGTCTCCCCGCGAACGGATCCCGCTTTCGCTGATCACCAGAGCTCCGGACGGTACGAGGGGGGCCAGACGGACGCTCACTCCCAGGTCGGTCGCGAAGGTGGAGAGATCCCGGTTGTTGATCCCGATGACTTCTGCCCCGGCAGAGACGGCCTTCTCCAAATCGGCTTCATCGTGGATTTCCACCAGGGAAGAGAGGCCCAACTTCGACGATAGCCCGACAAATTCCCGCAGTCGCGGGGCCTCCAGAATCCGGGCGATGAGCAGAACCGCGTCGGCTCCGAGGAGCCGTCCTTCATAGATCTGGTAGGAATCGATGATGAAATCCTTCCGCAACAACGGGATCTGCACGGATTTCCGGATCGCGGGCAGAAACGAAGGCCGCCCCTCGAAGAACCGGCTCTCGGTGACCACGGAGACGGCCGCGGCCCCGTTCTCCGCATAGAGGCGGGCGATGGCCACGGGATCAAAATCCTCCCGGATCCTCCCCTTCGAGGGGGAGCTTCTTTTCACCTCGGCAATGAGGGCGCAGGCCCGGGAGCGGAGAGCCCCTTTGAAGTCCAGGGGAGCGGGAACCTCGGCCAGGCGTCGCTTCAGGTCGGAAAGAGGGAGAAGACCCTTTTGCCCGGCGACCTCCTCTTTCTTGCCCTCCAGGATTTTCTCCAGAAACATCGGCCCTTCACTGGCGGGTGAGATCAATGAGCGCCTCCAATTTTTTCCGGGCCGCGCCGCTGTCGAGACAATCCTCGGCCACTTTGATTCCTTCCCCGACCGTTTCCGCCCTGCCGCCGGCCACGATGGCCAGGGCGGCATTGAGGAGGACGATCTTCCGCCGCGCCCCGTCTTTCCCGGCCAGGATGTCCCGGGTGATCCCGGCATTGGTCGCGGAATCCCCGCCGCGGAGTCCCTCCTTTTCGAAGGTCTGGCCGAAGAAATCGACGGGGTCGATGTTGTAGGTGACGACGACCCCCTCTTTGAGCTCCGAGACCCGTGTCTCTCCCGTGACCGTCGCCTCGTCGAGACCGTCGGCCCCGTGGACCACAAAGGCCCGTTTCGTTCCCAGGTTCCGGAGGACGCCGGCAAACATCTCCGTGAGCCTCGGGTCATAAACCCCGATGAGCTGCGCCGTGGCCGAGGCCGGGTTGGTGAGAGGCCCCAGCAGGTTGAAGACGGTCCTCAGGCCGAGTTCCCGGCGGGTTCCGATGGCGTGCTTCATCGCCCCGTGCAGTCTGGGGGCAAACAGGAAACCGATCCCGATCTGCTGGAGGCACTCCTCGACCACCTCCGGGGAGACGTCGATGTTCACCCCCAGGGCTTCCAGGACGTCCGCGCTGCCGCAGCTGCTGGAGACCGCGCGGTTCCCGTGCTTGGCCACGGTCAGCCCTGCCGCCGCCACCACGAAGGCTGCGGTGGTGGAGATGTTAAAGGTCTTTCCCCCGTCGCCCCCCGTGCCGCAGGTATCGACGACGACCGCCGACCGGGCATCGATCCGGGTGGCTTTCTGCCGCATGATCCGGGCGGCGCCGGTCACCTCCTCGACGGTTTCGCCCTTCATCCGCAGGGCGGTGAGGAAGCCGCCCATCTGGGCCGGGGTGGCCTGCCCTTCCATCATCTCGGTCATCACTTCGCTCATTTCCGCTTCCTGAAGGTCCATGGCCTGGACGACCTTGGCCAATGCTTCCCGGATCATTCTCCTTCCCTCCTTTCTTTTCCCCGGAGGTAGTGCTCCAGGAAATTTTTTAAGATTCTCTTCCCGTTGGGCGTCAGGACCGATTCGGGGTGGAACTGGACCCCTTCCACGGGGTGCTCCCGATGCCGGATTCCCATGACCTCCCCCTCTTCCGTCTCGGCGCTCACCTCCAGGAAGGGAGGCAGGGTTTCCCTCCTAACCAGAAGGGAGTGATACCGCCCCGCCGGAAAGGGGTTGGCCAGGCCGCGGAAGATCGTCCGCCCGTCGTTGAGTATGGGCGAGGTCTTTCCGTGCATGATCCGGCCGGCGCGGACCACTTCCGCCCCGAAGGCATAGCCGATGGCCTGGTGTCCCAGACAGACGCCCAGGATGGGAAGCTTTCGATGGAAATGCCGGATGGCTTCCACCGTGATCCCGGCCTCTTTGGGGGTGCAGGGGCCGGGGGAGAGGAAGATCGCCTCCGGGTTCAGCTCTTCGATCCCCCGGATGGAAATCATGTCGTTCCGGTGCACGACCACCTCCCGGCCGAGCTGACCCAGGTATTGGACCAGGTTGTAGGTAAAGGAATCGTAGTTATCGATCATCAAAATCATAGACTGCCTCCCGGGGGTTTATTCTTGAAACTCTTTATCCGCAGATTTCGCAGATTACGCAGAGAAATATGTACTGCGAAACAGAATGACTCTACGACGCTCTAAGTTCGAATAAGCTTCCGTCGAAGCTGGTATTTGTCCTTAGTGCTTCATCCGCGTTTATCTGCGTTCATCCGCGTCCCATTCGCTTTTCTTATTCGGCCATGATTTCAAAACCGGAGGCCGCGATGCGAACCGCCTTCATGAGCCCTGCGGCCTTGTTCAGGGTTTCTTCATACTCCGAATCGGGGTCGGAATCGGCCACGATCCCGGCGCCGACCTGGATGGAAATCCGGTCTCCCTTCAGGACCAGGGTCCGAATGGTGATGCCGAAATCCATGTTGCCCGAAAAACTGAAGTACCCCATGGCCCCGCCGTAGGGCCCCCTGGGGGAAGGTTCCAGCTCGTCGATGATCTCCATGGCCCGGATCTTGGGGGCGCCGGAGAGCGTCCCCGCCGGGAACACGGCCCGCATTACGTCGAAGCCGTCTTTCCCCCCGGCCAGCTGGGACTGGACATTGGACACCAGGTGCATGACGTGGGAGTACCGCTCCACGGTCATGAACTGGTTCACCTGAACGCTCCCCACCCGGGCGACTCTTCCCAGGTCGTTCCGGCCCAGGTCCACGAGCATGACGTGTTCCGCCCTCTCCTTGGGGTCTTTCAGGAGTTCATCGGCCAGCCGGCGGTCCTCCTGTTCGGTGCGGCCCCTTTTCCTCGTCCCGGCAATGGGCCGAAGCTCAGCGATCCCCTCCTCGACCCGGACCATGACCTCCGGGGAAGAACCGATGAGGTAATCCTCCCCCAGCTTCAGGAAAAAGAGGTAGGGCGAGGGGTTGACAAAGCGCAAAGCCCGGTAGAGATGGAGGGGATCCAACCGGGTTTGGCTCTGGAAGCGCTGGGAAAGGACGACCTGGATAATGTCCCCCTGTTCGATGTACTCCTTGGCCTTCCGGACCATGTCCTTGAAGTTTTGCTCCGGCATGTTGGGGTGGAAGGTCGGGCTTGCTCCTCGGGAGTCCAGCGAGGAAGTAGAGGAAGGGGCCGGCTGCCGGAGGAGCTCGATGATCCCCTCGATCTTCTGCACCGCCTCCCCGTAAGCCGCCTCCAGCCCTTTCTTCTCCGCGGGAATCTGGGCGCAGAGGACCACCTTAATGGTGTGGCGGACATTGTCGAATATGAGCAGGCTGTCGGTGATGAGAAAGACCGCGTCGTCCACCTCCGGGGGCGCAGGCGGAGTCGGGGCCAGCTTTTTTTCGAAGTAGCGGACCATGTCATAAGCAAGGTACCCGACTGCGCCGCCAAAAAATCTCGGCAACCCGCCTGGGGGGACGGGTCGGTAATTTTCCATCAACTCCTTCAGGCAGGCCAGCGGATCCCCGCCGGGCCGCAGCCGCCTCGTTTCTCCGTTTTCCTGGATCTCCACCTCGCCGGCCCTCACCCGGAAAACGACCCGGGGATCGGCGCCCAGAAAGGTGTACCGGCCCCATTTTTCTCCCCCTTCCACGCTCTCCAGGAGGAAGGCGTAGGGCCGGCCGCTGATTTTCATCAGCGCTGTGACCGGGGTTTCCTCATCTGCCAGGATTTCCCGGTAGACGGGCACCAGGTTTCCCCTTTGGGCAAGGTCTTTAAACTCCTTAAACGATGGACAGTACATGAATCCTCCTGAATAAGAAAACTTAACCGCAGAGGTCGCAGAGCACGCAGAGAATTAGAAAAAGGAATAATGGAATATTGGAACAATGGAATATTGGGTTCTTGTCGTTCATTTTTTACCCATTATTCCATCATTCCAGCATTCCAATTTGTTTGCTCTGCGGTTGATTTCTTCTTCCTCCTCGGAGGGCGCAGAGATCTGGCCTATAAAAAGAAGGATGTCTTTTTCTCCATAAAAAAATGCCGTGCTCGGGGGTACGGCCTGAGTAAAAACAAAAAAGCCGTGGAGCGCCTTCCCGGGTTTTCCACGGCCCGGCTTTCAGGGGCGACGGCCGCGAAGGGGCATCAGGAAAACCCGGGGGATACGGAATCCATTTTCCTATTTCCTGGAGAGGGCGATTTCCCGGCCCCCTTCAAGGCCGGAGGATTTTATTCCTTTGGCCTCATCCGCCGGGGCCCAAAGGCCCGCCGGAATTTTCTGCATCAGTTTCTTCAATTCCTCGGCGCTTCTTTTCTCCGTGGCGAGCATCAGCTCGGCGATCTTTCCTTCGAAGAGGGATGCCACCCGCCGGATGCCGGGATTCCGGGTGATGATCTCCGCATAGAGAGTCGGGTGGGAGAAAACTTTCTGGATGAGACCCATCTTGGCCCGCAGGGCGGGGGTGGAGAAGCGCTCGAGGATCGCCGGCTCCAACCCCGCCTCCCGCAGGATCAATCCCAGAAGAATCGTGTGCAGATGATTGCCCGCCTGGACGAAGGCCATGATCTCATCATGCCGCTCCGGTGTGGCTTCCACGAGGCAGGCCCCATTCTTTTTGAACAACTCCCGGCCCCATGACAGCCATTGATCCCCGCGGGCCGGACAGAGGACGATGTTTTGCCCCGCCATGGAAGGTTCACCCGGCCCGAAGAGGGGGTGGAGGCCGAGGACCCCGGAAACGGAAGCCTCCAGCATCGTTCGCACTGGTTCTTCTTTCAAAGAGGTCAGGTCCATCAGCAGGGAATCCGCTTTCATGAGGGGTCCCACCTTCCGGATGACTTCGCAGGTGACCCCGATGGGCACGCTCACGATGACCACCGGGCATTTCCCGGCCATCTCGGGGAGACTGGGGCCTTCCCTTCTCCCGGAAACCAGGACCGGGTAGCCCTCTTCGGAGAAGAACCGGGCAAACCAGCGCCCGATCCCGCCCGTGCCGCCGATAATGCCCACAGGGAATTTTTCTTTCTCCCCCCTGCGGTTCAATTCTTCCTCTCTTTCTATTTTATTTTTTGGAGTGCGCCGGCAGGACGGCGCTTTTTCGAGGCCTGCGGGCTGGTGCACAATCCGACCGGCGCGCCGTATCGCGCCTTCTAAAAGCGGCGACACGTCGCCGCACTCCAAAGGGGCATCATGAAATCGTCCTCTGACGGAGCAGATGGTCCGCCAGGACCATGCACACCATCGCCTCGCAAACCGGGATGACGCGCGGGATGACGCAAACATCATGCCTTCCCCGGATGCCTATTTTGCGCGGGTTTCCCTGAAGGTCGACCGTATCCTGCTCCTTCTCGATGGAGGGGATGGGTTTGCAGGCCGCCCGGATGACGATCTCTTCCCCGGTGGTGATCCCGGCCAGGATCCCGCCGGCGTGATTGGTCCTGAATCCGGCCGGGACTAGGGGGTCGTTGTTCTCCGAGCCCTTCATCTTTGCCGCCCGAAAGCCCGCCCCGATCTCTACTCCCTTGACGCTCCCGATGCTCATGACCGCCTTCGCCAGGTCGGCGTCGATCTTATCGAAGACCGGCTCCCCCACGCCGGCGGGACATCCGCTGACCCGGATCTCCACGATTCCGCCCAGCGAATCTCCCTCTCTCCTTGCCGCTTCGAGGCGGTCTTTCATTTTCTCCGCGGCTTTGGCATCCGGGCAAAGAAGGTTGTTTTCCCGGATATCCCCCCGACCCCCTTCCTCAATCGTCACTCCCCCCAGCTCCACGGTATAGCCAAGGACCTCGACCCCCTCCCGGGCGATGACCTTCCGCGCAATGGCTCCGGCGGCCACCCGCGCCGCCGTCTCCCGCCCCGAGGCCCGCCCGCCCCCCCGGTGATCCCGGATCCCGTATTTCTTGAGGTAAGGTAAATCTCCGTGTCCCGGCCGGAACAGGTCGGCCAGTGCGTCGTAATCCGAGCTTTTCCGGTCCCGATTCCGGATCAGAAGGGAGATGGGCGTTCCGGTCGTCTTCCCCTGGAAAACCCCCGACAGGATCTCCACCCGGTCTGATTCCTTCCGCGGGGATGCTCCTTGTCCCCTTCCGGGTTTGCGCCGGTTGAGTTCCTGCTGGATGTCCTCCTCGGTCAGCTCCAGGTTCGGCGGACAGCCGTCCACGACCCCCCCCACGGCTTCGCCGTGAGATTCCCCCCAGGTGGTCACCCGGAAAAGAACGCCGAAGGTATTTCCCGCCATTTTTTCTCCTCAGATCCCCGCCCTTATTCCCCGCGGGAAGGTCGGATCACGATAACTTGTCTCTCTTTAAATCCCCGAGGGCCGCCAAAATCTCCTCGGCCACTTTGTCGATGCTTCTCCCTGTCGTATCGATGATCAGGTCGGCCAGCGCCCGGTAGACGGGGCTTCGCTTGGCAAGCAGTTCCTTTTCATCCCCATTCCCCGGAATCGTGAGCGGGGGCCTTTGCTCCGGGCTGGCCCCATCGCCTCTCATGCGTTTTCGAAGCGTCTCTTCTTCTGCCTGGAGCCAGACGAAACATCCTTTTCCTTTCAGGGCTTCTACGTTTCCGGCCTCCATGACCGCTCCTCCCCCCAGGGCTATGACCACCCCGTCTTGACGGCCCACCTCGCCGATGGCGGCTTTTTCCGATTTTCGAAACGCAGGCCAGCCCCCCTCCTGGACGATCTGCCGGACCGTCTTCCCGGTTTTCCGCTGAATCAGGTCGTCCGTATCGTAGAAGGGAAGTCCGAGAAACCCGGAGACCTTTTTCCCCACGCAGGTCTTGCCGCAGGCGCGATATCCGATCAGGATGAGATTCATGGATGTTTTCCGTTTAATTTTTCCATTTCTTCCCAAAAACCGGGGAAGGACTTCCTTACGCAGCCGCCATCTCGGATCCGCATACCCGGAACCGCCAGCCCGAGCATAGCAAAGCTCATGGCGATCCGGT
>Ga0315279_10006616_pt1 | contig 14591 bp, 16 predicted proteins | sample YL17G06_20_MG_FD_203694 | JGI IMG/M metagenome (GOLD analysis project Ga0315279, IMG submission 203694) | Sediment microbial communities from Yellowstone Lake, YNP, Wyoming, USA - YL17G06_20 | ecosystem: Environmental > Aquatic > Freshwater > Lake > Sediment | place: USA: Wyoming | collected... | reverse complement strand
CTCAGGCGCAGTCGCTGTCGGCTGCTCTATGCAGGATGAGAAGTTCCCTCAGTGGCTCCTACGCACGAATGTAGCAAAAAGAAAACCGATCGTCTATAGGCGAATGCAGCGCTGTAGTAATAGGGAGGGAATGCAATGAGGACGCCTGCCAGCATCCACTGGAGCATTTTCTTGTCCCGCGGGAGACGCGATCGTGCATAGGCGCTGCCCAGCAGCGCTGCCAGGACGGCGTACGCGGCCCCGTCTGAGACGATGACAAGCTGACCGAGCCGACGGTACTCCTCGAACAGGCTTTCCAGCCCTGTGGCCATCCAGCGTGCGAACAGCCACCCCCGCAGGAGGCAGAACGCGGCATAGAGCACGATGACCAGCACGACGACCAACCCTCGAACCGGCGGGGATCCCCTCCGCCAGGGAAAGAACATGGCGAAGATCACCAGGAGCCACGAAGAGATGTTCCCCGCGTTCGCCAGCAGGTTGGCGGCCAGGCTCTCGTAGGAGAAGGGCATGATGCAGGTGAACACCAGTGAGAGAAGCACCGAGAGCGCGAGAGGAATCGTGGAGACCTCGTGCGGAACCCTCCAGCAGAGGGTGAAGGCGGCAGCAGCGAGCATGAGGCAGAAGACGAGCTCGAAGATCCAATCCGGCCGCGCAGGTCGGAAAGAGGGGCTCACCGAGAGGGTGAGCACCGTGCCCGCATCGCGTTGCACCTCCAGCGTGTACGGGGCGAAGCTCCGCACGCTCAGCGCGGCACGGACGAGGTCTCTCGTGTCCGAAATACGCTGCCCGTTCAGGGACAGGATGCGGTCCCGCTCGGGCAGCACCCCCGCGGCCAGCGGCGCGGTGAAAGGGGCACTGGGGAACAGGAAAATCGCGCCGCGGCGGACGACGACCTCGGGATCGTAGCGGATCAGGCCGGTGTCAGGCGTCAGGAGCGAACGGAGGAAGAAAACGCCGCCCAGGAGCGTAAGGGAAACGCAGAGGGCAATGAGGAACGCGAATCGACGCCGAAGCCCGCGGGCTGTCCTCAGCCCGCCCATGCGCTGCCGGCCTCGCGCATGCCCGTGACAGAGGTTGGCCGCAACATGCGGTGGATGCGCCGGCCCTCGTAGGTTCCGGCGGGCTGGAAGAATCCGCGTAGCTGCTGCGGCACCAGGTCATGCGCATCCGCCGTGAGGAGGAATTGACCCGGTTGGGCAAACCGTCTCCCGAGGTGGAAGATGGAGTTCACCGCATCGGAGACGATCCTGCCCGTGTCCCCGTCGTGGTAGACCGTGCTGCCGATCGAGAGGGCCATACGGAAAGAGAGCCTGCCCGGCAGGAGCGACTCTTCGACATCGTAGAAAATGCACGACAGGAGGATTCGCAGGCCGCAAAGGGGGGCGAAAGGCGTGGGCTCGTGCAGTGGGAAGAGGACAAGCCCTCCGAACCTGGACCACATCCACAGCCGTCCGCCGTGCTGCGCGACGATCCGTTCGATGAACTCCCGGAAGGTCGCCATGGCGCCGGCGAGATTCTCCGGCTCGTGACGCTTCTTCAGCTCCTCGGCTTCATCCACCTCGATGAACAGGAAAGCGAAGCTGTGCTCGTGCCCGGGCTTGATTTCCGCCCACCCGTCGCTCACCGCGGCCTGCACGTCCAGAGGCACCTCGGGAGGCGTGGATCCATCATGGCCGACACCAATGCGTTTTGCGTACTCCAGCGGAGCGCTCCGCCGCTTTGCAGTCGCCTTCGTGGAGGCTATCCCCTTGCCGATGTAGTCTATGGCCCCGGCATGAAAAACCGACGCCACGTCCCCTATTTCCCCCGCGGGGTCGAGGACGCAGAACCGCACGCGCGGATTTGCGGCGATTACGGAGAGCAGGCGCGTCCGCTCCTTCTCCGCGAGCCCCTGCACGTCGAGGTAGACGAGCGGGGTCAGCTCGAGCGATGGGAGGGCCCTCTTCAGCTCTGAAAGCGGCCGGATCTCCAGCTCCTCTGACCCCCGACCCGCGAGGAACTGCACCTTCGGCACCTTCCGCGGAGCGCGCGTGAAGACGACTGGCTTCATTTCTTCTCCCACTCCAGCGAGTATCGGTAGGCGGTGCTGTTGTCGGGTCCCGGGGCGGCCTTGAACAGGGGCGCAAGCTTGCTTCCAAGATCGGTGAACACCCCCGGGGAGACGGTGAGAGAGCCCGGGTGCGTGTAGCGTGATTCCAGGAGCTCCACCCTCCGAATCGTGTCTCCTCCCGCCTCCTTCACCAACATCAGGAACCTGCAGGGCCCGGCGTGCACGGCAAGCCGCACGCGCACCGGCTCGGGGAGCGCACGGCCCAGCAGATTGTACAGGAACAGCTCGTGCACGATCTCCATCCCGCAGAGCGTCGCCTGGATCGTCTTGTCCAGGAAGTAGAAAGCGGCAAGACCGCCATCGCCTTCCCATCCCCAGATCCGCCCGTCGCGTTTCTCCACCTGTCGCGTGATCATGGCCCTCACGCTCGCGTACGCCTCGGCCACCTGGCTTCGCGGATAGCGGCGCACCATCTCGGAGTTCCCTACGACGTCGACCCGGAGGAGCGCGAACTCGTAGGTCCGCCCTTCCCGGAGAGTTCCCCACCCCATGGTGCGCTCGTGTTCCCCGGCCTCGACGAATATGCCCTTTGCCGCGCTGTAGCGGTACCCCTGGTCCTCCACCTCGGCGATGATCCGCGGCAGGAGGGGGATGCGCACCTCCCGGCTCATGTATCCCTGTGAGGTCACCTCGATGAGCGATTCGACGAACTTGACCAGGAAACCCTCGCTGGAGAAGTCCTTGAGGATGTGCCGCGCCGCATCCGCCCGGGGCATGCCGATGGCGGACGGGAATCCCGAGCGCTCGTAGATGTCGTAGTCAGGGATTACCATTCGCGCCACTTTCTGCATGAGCTCGACCGGCATCGACTGTGAGAGCGCGCTCACGAATAGGCTCGCGATTCGCGAGTTCACCTTCATGAAGGGCCCCGCGGACATTTTTCGCCTCTATCAGACTTTCTTTTCACCAACGATGACCTCCATCCACGGCCGTCATCGCCCCGCATTCTACTTCCGCGCCGGGCGCGGGGTCAAGCGGATTGACACAACAGGAGCCCATTGCTATATTCGGCGCGCACAGAGCACCACGGCGGCGTAGCTCAGATGGTAGAGCATGCGGCTCATATCCGCAGTGTCAAGGGTTCGAGTCCCCTCGCCGCTATGAAACCAGGAGAGAATGGAAAAGAAGTCGGTTCTAGTGACCGGAGCCTCATCCGGAATCGGACGAGAGTGCGCCGTCCTGCTCGCCGCACGCGGCTTTCGTGTGTTCGCCGGTGTGCGGAAGGCCGAGGACGGCGCAGCTCTCGCTGAGGCGTGCAAGGGGACACTCACTCCCGTCATTCTCGATGTCACGGACGCCCCGGCCATCAGGGCCGCCGCGCAGCTCATCGGGCCATCACTGCAGAGCGGCGAATCCTTCGGCCTGGTGAACAATGCAGGGATCGCCGTCGCGGCGCCCCTGGAGCTTCTCGCACTCGATGCGCTTCGGAGGCAGTTCGAGGTGAATGTGTTCGGGCATGTCGCGGTGACGCAGGCTTTTCTCCCGATACTCCGATCTCACCGCGGCAGGATAATCTTCATCGGGTCGCTGTTCGGAAAGATCGGGGTCCCGCTCGTTTCACCCTACTCCGCCGCCAAATTCGCCATCGAAGCCATCGCTGATGCCTTCGCGATGGAGCTCTGGCAGTGGGGGATCCGCGTGTCCCTGTTGGAGCCCGGCAATATCGCAACGCCGATCTGGGACAAGGGAAAGAGCCACCTGATCGAGGCATACGGAGTCAGCTCCCCAGAAGCCAGGGAGCTCTATCGTGACGCCCACGCCTCGATGGTGAGGCTTGCAGATTGGTTCGGAAAGGCCGGGATCACGCCAGAGCGGGTCGCCCAGGTCGTCGAGAAGGCCCTGTGCGCGCGGCGGCCCCGCAGCCGGTACCTCGTCGGCTGGGACGCGAAGATTCTGGGCAGGATCGTACCGCTGGGGCCTGACCGCATTCGCTACTGGGTAATCCGGCGCATCATCGCCCCGAGGTAGCGTTCGACCACTTCGACCGCGGCCTCGACCCCGCGCTCTTTCGCGATCCGCCCGGCGATCTCCCGGCTGCGGGCACCGATCTCCGGAGAGCCGACGAGGAACCGGATGGCGTTCGAAAGGCTGACAGGCGTGAGGTGCTTCTGTGCAATCGGAGGCGCTGCAACCCCGAGCTGCTGGAGACGCTGACCCCAGAAGAATTGATCGTAGAAGTAGGGCACCACGACTGACGGGATCCCCGCGCGAAGCGCGGCGGCCGTGGTGCCGGCTCCTCCGTGATGCACGGCGGCTGCAACCTGGGGAAACAGCCATTCGTGGGGGACGCTCTCGACGGGAAAAACCGAGTCCGGAAGCGCAGCATGCTGCATTCCCCCCCAGCCCGATGCGAAGATGGCCCGGACTCCTGCCGATTTCACCGCCTGGAGAACAGTCTCCAGTGTCTGCTCGGGGTTCGAGCCGACCATGCTCCCGAATCCCACGTAGATGGGCGGTGGACCAGCGCGGAGAAAGTTCATGAGCGCCGCGGGCGGCCGCCAGGACGCGTCTGGCGCGGTGAACCAGTAGCCGCAGACTGCCGCCGACACCGGCCAATCGCGGGGCGCTGGTATGACCGAAGGACTGAAACCGTAGAGCCAGGGCACGCCCTGGCGCGTCAGCGCATGCAGGGGATTGCGAAATGGCAGCGGGGCCAGGTCCTGCTGGGACCGACGCCATTTGTTCATGTGAGAGCGGAACATCAGCCAGAGGACCTGGATCGCCGCGGCCCCACTCAGCCAGTTGACGGCCCCACCGCGCAGCGGAAGCGATGGGGTGATGATGGAGGGGAATGCGCGTGTCGGGTGATACGGAGCAACTGCCGTCGGAATGCCCGGAATGCCCAGTGCCTCCGCTATCGTATGGCCGGAGATCGACAGGGGCACGTTGTACAGGAGCGCATCATATCCCCGGCACGCACTCAGGGCGTCGCTGTTGAGCCTCTCCATGAGCTCCCCGGCCGCGCGCGACACGCCGATGACGAGGCGGTGGGGCTTGTCCATGGAGTCCATCCACGACTGGCCGATATCGCCGCGGATGAACTCGAATGGATCGATGTCCACCGGGGCGAAGTCCAATCCGCAATACTCTGCCAGCCCTCTGAAAGCTCCCAGCGTGGCGAGCCTCACCTCGTGGCCCGCCGCGGCAAGGCCGGCACCGAGGGCCGCGGAGGGCCGCACGTCGCCCTGGGAACCAACTGCAAGGATCGCTATTCTCATGTGTGCGTCTCTCTCCGATGTTCCGGGAATCAGCTATAGTATCAGAACCCCCTTTTATTGTATATTGGGTTGGCACCATCTGCGGTTTGTGGCCTGTCTACGGCCCGCGCATGATCTCTGCAATCTTGAAGGAGCGAGGCAGGAATGAAGATTGATTCCATTGGAGTGCGGATTCCCTCGAGAGTGATCACGAACGATGAAGTTCTGCAGTTGCTGGAGCAGCACAGCCCGGAAGCGTCGACTCTCCTTTTGAAGACCTACCAGCGCATCGTGCGCGGGCTCTTCAGCGCCGCAGGTTCACAGCTCAGGCACGTGAGGGACGAAGAGAAGGGCGAGAAGGCCAGTGATTTCATCCTCGGGGCAATGGCAGACGCGCTGGAGAAGGCGAACCTGAAGCCGGAAGACATCGACCTCCTCATCTACTGCGGTGTGGGCAAGGGATTCCTCGAGCCGGCAAACGCCTACTTCTACGCGCAAAAACTGGGGATGACCGCATCGTGTTTCGATATTGTCGATGCGTGCATGAGCTGGATCCGCGCCCTGGAGATCTCCTACGAGTTCTTCAAGAGCGGCAGGTACAAGCACATCATGATCGCCAACGGGGAGTTCAACATTTCTCGCGGCTTCCCGGACAATTTCAAGATCAGGGACCTGCGCATGGTGGAGTACACATTCCCGACCTACACCATCGGTGAGGCGGCCTCCGCAACGATCCTGAGTGCCTCGGACGATGAATGGAAGTTCGCCTACAAGTCGATCCCGGCGCTGGCGGACCTTTGCACGATCCCGCTGGACGGGTACGACAATTTCGTGGAGCCCAGCAAGCGCCTGGGGAGGAACGGGCTGTACAACTTCGTCTCATACGGGAGGGAGCTGTTCGACGCCGCCCGCAAGTACCTTGCGCCGCTGGTGAAGGAGCTCGTGCAGGATCTCAACGATCCGGACATCTACTTCCCGCACGCCGCCTCCGATGCCGCCTATCTTGCCGCGAGCAAGGACCACAGCCTCCCCACGGAGAAGATGTTCACCGAGGTATTCCCGAACTACGGCAATCTCGTTTCTGCGAGCATCCCTGTCGGGATGGACATGGCCTTGAAATCCGGCAGGCTGCGGCGCGGAAGCAAGGTCGTGTTCTGCCCGGCGAGCGCAGGCATGGTATACAGCGCGGTCCAGTTCGTGTTCTGAAGCGCCGACAGTCTGTGGAAGAACGGGATGTAGAAGAAGGTGGGAGGGAAGGGAGTCGGGAAGCTGCTAACGGATCAGTACGCGGAAGAGCCTCAGGTCACTTGTTGAAGCATGAGGCGTGACTAGACATTTCCGGAAATGTCTAGCTTGATTCCAAAAGACGTTTGTCGTTTTAGGGGATCTAGGTTGACGATCATCATCTCGCCTGAAGCAACGCCGTAGTAAATCGAGAAACCAAATGTGAAAGTAATGTGTTCAAGGGGCTTGAATTGGATCCCTGGCGTGACGATCCCGGAGTTATCAAGGAAAGCATGTTCCCACTTGACTCCTATATCGAACTTGCTGCCAAAAATTTCCTTGAACCCCGCAAGGAGTGCCATGGCATGTCCTGACGGATAACCCGGCTCGGCATCGTTAATGTAGGCCTGTGACGCCTCTGCGTTGTAGATATATTCGCCGATCAAGTGAAACTTCCAATCCGTCTGTTCCCAATAGATATTGCCGAGCCAAGACACCACAACGCCCTGTGAAGGTGTCTCAGCAATGATGGCTTCTGCGCGCGCATCAATGCCAAAGAAAGAGCTTTCAACAGCTAACAGCCCCCGAGGTGCAAGATACTTTTGATAGTAGCCGCCGATCGAAACTTCGGTCCGGGTGTGGACCCAGCGCATCCTTGATACCGGGTTTCTGCTCCCCTTGACAATTTCGCACTTTGTCTATAGGCTTAGTGGATAAATGAAATTGACCACCAAAAGCGAGTATTCGCTCCTCGCGCTCATCTTCATCGTGAGACATCGGAATGAACCGTTCGTGAAGATCGATGATATCTGCGCGGCCTATGGGATTCCAAAGAGATATCTGGAGAACCTTTTGTCCGTTCTCAAGGCCAACGGATACATACGGGCAAAGCGGGGTGCAGCCGGAGGATACCAGCTTGTGCGTGACGCGAAGAGCATCTCGGCCGCGGAGATCATCCGGCTGATGGACGGCGCACTTGCGCCTACGGAATCGGTGAGCGTCTACTTCTACGCCGAGACCCCCCTGCAGAAGGAGCAGAAAGCGATTGCCCTGCTGCGAAAGATACGAGACTACATCGCGGATGTGCTGGAAAACACCTCCCTCGCTGATCTTGCGTGAAAGCCATGAGTAAAAAATGGAGGCAGCAGTGAGAAGGTCGAACAAAGCGATGCGGAAGGGCAATGCAGCCGCGTGGAAGTGGGGGTTGCTTGTCATGGCCCTCTTCCTGGGAGGCCCGGCTGGCGGCGCAAACGCCGCACCCAAAACGGTGCAAAGCGGGACGATCACGGTGTCGGGAGCCTTTGCGCTCTATCCCCTCATGGTGGCCTGGAGTGAAGCCTATCAGAAGGCCAATCCGTCGATACGAATCGACGTCTCTGCAGGGGGCGCGGGAAAGGGAATGGCCGACGTGCTGGGAAACCTGGCGGATCTGGGGATGGTGTCCAGGGAAGTACATCCCGAGGAGAAGAACCGAGGCGCCCTGCCGATCGCCGTGGCAAAGGACGCCGTGGTCTGCATTGCGAGCGTTCGCAACCCGCAATCCGCCGCGCTCGTAGCACGGGGCATCACGCGGGAGAAAGCAAAAGCCGTGTGGCTATCCGGCGCCGCCATCACATGGGGCGCCCTGGTGGGCACCGGCGATGCCAACGCAGTCCACGTGTACACGCGCTCGGATGCGTGTGGGGCGGCGGACGTCTGGGCATTGTACATAGGCGCCCGGCAGGAGGATCTGCAAGGAACCGGGGTGTTCGGAGATCCCGGGATCGTTGAGGCGGTCAGAAATGATCCCCTCGGAATAGGTTATGGCAACGTCAACTTCGTCTATGATGCGACGTCGAAACGGCCGGCGGATGGATTGATGGTGATTCCCCTGGACTCGGACAATAGTGGTTCGATCTCGACATCCGAGCAATTCTACGCATCGCGGGAGGATCTGCTGAAGGCGATTGCGGACGGACGCTACCCTTCGCCGCCTTCGCGGGAGCTGTACCTGGTGACTCGTGGACGGCCCAGGAACGAGATCGTTAAGCAGTTCCTGAGATGGATCCTCTCCGATGAGGGCCAGGAGTACGTTGCGCCAGCGGGCTATATCGCGCTGCCGGACGAGCGAATCCAGGGACAATTGAAGGAGCTTCGGGAGTGAAGACGGGTCGGCTCAAGGACCGCATCTTCCTTGGATCCGGAAGGCTCATCGCGCTCATCATCGGACTTCTCGTGTTCGTCATGGTCGGAGGCCTTCTTGCCAGGTCGCTTCCGCTCCTGAAGACCCATTCGCTCGGCACGCTTCTTCTTTCCAGCTCCTGGCGGCCGTTGAAGGGAGAGTTCGGCTTCCTGCCTTATATCGTGGGCACGCTCTGGGTAACCGGCGTCGCGATGGCGATCGTGGTTCCCATCGGCCTGCTCGCCGCGGTGTATCTCTCTGAGTTCGCCGCCGTGCGCGTCAAGCGGATCGTCATGCCGGCGATCGATCTGCTGGCGGGTGTACCATCCGTCGTGTTCGGGGCATGCGGAGTCGTTGTCGTCGTTCCGTTCATCCGCGATGTGCTTGCTCCCGCGCTGGGCCTGGTCTCCAGCGGGTACTCCGTGCTTGCCGGGAGCATCGTGCTGGCCGTCATGGTCTTCCCCATCATGATCAACGGCACGTGCGAGATCCTCCAGACGGTTCCACACGACCTGCGGGAAGCGGCGCTTTCCCTCGGCACCACGCGCTGGGAGGCCATCAAGCTCGTCGTCCTTAGAAAGGCGGCACCGGGGATCATCACGTCTGTCGTTCTCTCCTTCGCCCGCGCCATCGGGGAGACGATCGCAGTTCTCATGGTGGTGGGGAATGTCGCACATATTCCTCACGGCCTGCTGCAGCCGGCCTATCCGCTGCCAGCCCTCATTGCCAACAACTACGGGGAAATGCTCTCGATTCCCCTGTACGATTCGGCGTTGATGTTCGCCGCTCTCGTTCTGCTCGGGGTCGTGGTGGCATTCGAGTTGATCGCGGGGGTGGTGATGCACGGTATGAAACGGAGCCTGGCCTCATGAACCGGAGGCGCTGGGAGGAGCACATATTCAGGGGCCTGATGCTCGCCTCGGTCCTTCTCGTCCTGACGAGTCTCGCAGGTATTCTCCTGGTCGTCTGCCTGAAAGGCATTCCCGCGATGAGCATCTCAATGGTGACGAAAACCTCGGAAGGCGGTTTCTATCTCGGCAAAGGAGGGGGGGTCCTTAATGCCATTGTCGGATCGTTCTCCCTTGCCGGTGGCGCGGTCCTCATTGCACTGCTTCTGAGCGTCATTGTCGCTCTCTGCATCAACGCGCCTTCGATTCGCTCGAGGTGGTACGTGAGAATCTTCCGCTTCTGCGTGGAGGTCCTCACCGGCGTGCCGTCGATTGTCTACGGAGCCTTCGGATTTACCGTGATGCTCTCTCTCGGGATTCGGGCGTCTCTGCTCGGAGGGACCATCACGGTAGCCATCCTCATACTGCCCATCATGGTCCGGCTCATGGACGAAGTCATCTCCAACGTCCCGAAGGGCCTCTTGGAAGCCACGCTCAGCCTTGGCGCCAGGGAGTGGGAGGCGTCGTTCCGGGTGGTTCTGCGCCAATCCCTATCAGGGGTTGTGACCGCCGTTCTCATTGCATTCGGAAGGGGAATCGGGGATGCCGCATCGGTGCTCTTCACCGCGGGTTTCAGCGATCACATTCCCTCCTCACTGACACAGCCCGTCGCGACGCTTCCCCTAGCCGTGTTCTTTCAACTGGCGACTCCTTCCGCCGAGGTGAGGATGAAAGCCTATGCCTCTGCGCTGATTCTGACGACGATTGTGCTCTTGACCAGCATCGGAGCGCGGCTCATAGGAAGTCGTCTCAGCAGACATACGATCAGATAGGGGAGCAAGTGGAACCGACATCCGAGGCTCTGGCCCACATGAGCGTTCGACACCTGAACGTGTGGTACGGTCCCGACCACGTGCTGAAGGACATTTGCGTCGATATTCCGAACAACCAGATCACCACGATCATTGGACCCTCGGGCTGCGGCAAGACAACTCTGCTCAAGTCCTTCAATCGTCTCCTGGACATTACGGACAGCGCCCGGGTCGAGGGGGAAGTCCTCATTGACGGCGTAAATATCCTCTCCCCGGAGGTGGACGAAACAGAATTGCGAACGCGCATGGGCCTGCTCGCCCAGCGCCCGTCCCCTCTTCCGATGTCGATCTTCGATAACGTCGCCTTCGGGCCCCGGGTGCACGGCACGAAGAACAGAAACCGGCTGGCCGCGATCGTGGAAGCAAACCTGAGAATCGCCGGTCTCTGGGATGAGGTGAAAGACCGCCTGAGCGCGCCCGCCGGCAGGCTCTCGATCGGACAGCAGCAGAGGCTGTGTCTTGCGCGGGCGCTGGCCGTCGAGCCGGAGATACTTCTTGGAGACGAGCTGACCTCCGCGCTGGATCCGCGCTCGACCAAGCATATCGAGGAACGCCTCAAGGAGCTGAAGACGAGTTACACGATCGTCGTGGTCACGCACATCCTCCGCCAGGCGCGCCGCCTGGCGGACTACGTGGTCTTCATGTACGGGGGGGAGCTCATTGAGCACGGCCCCGCAAGAGCAGTCCTGGAAGAACCGCGCCACGAGCTCACTCGCCAGTACGTGATGGGAATCATCAGCTGATCCCTGACTACTTGCCCTCGATGCCGCGAAGCGGCTGGACGGAGTCCATGCGGTTCTTGGGTGTGGTACAATAAAATAGACCTACCCAAATAGCGCTCAGCTAACTTGGTGCAGACTTGCCTCCGCGAAAAGTGCAAAGAGGGCGGGCAGGAAGAAACCATGATGAGCAGGACGGGCGCATGCGCGGCAATTGGAGTCGCGCTTGTTTCTCTCTTCCTTACGGCATGCGATCTGGTCAACGCAACCAAGGAGCGCGTCACCTTCGACATCGTGTTCGAGCCTCAGACACGGATTGGGATCATCGTCTACGCCGACATCATCGAGAACACCGGCGGCAGTGGCACCTACATCGAGAGGGTATCTGGAACGATCAAGCCCTTCCCAAACTCGACACATTCGGACGTCCAGCTTACCACGATTCAGAAGGTGGATACCAACGTCGGCTACTTCATTGAGCTCTACATCGACATGAACGGAAACGGCAGCCGGGATACGAACGATCTCTCGAGCAGGCCCTATGCCGAGGTGCGGCCTGGTTTCTCGTGGACTGAAGTCCATTGCTTCGAGACCGATCTCACACTCGTTCCCTGAACCCTGGCGGTCTTCGGGTCCGCCTCATCCCGCGATCTGCTTCAGGAACGGCGTCAGCGCCTCCATGGCGCGCACGTTGAACCCGCCCTCGGGGATCACGCGGTCGGCGTAGGCCTTGGTCGGCTCCACGAACTCGTAGTGGCCCAGGCGCACACGCTCGGTGTACTGCTCGATCACCGAGTCCACCCTGCGGCCGCGTTCCGTGATGTCCCGGCGCAGCCGCCGGATGAAGCGGATGTCGTCCGGGGTGTCCACGTACAGCTTCAGGTCGATGAGGTCCCGCACCCGCTTGTCGAAGAAGATCATGATCCCTTCCAGGATCACCAGGCGCCGGGGCTCCACGAGAACCGTTTCGATGCAGCGGCGGTGGTGGACAAAGTCGTACTGCGGCATGTGGATGGGCGTGCCCGCCTTCAGCGCCTGCAGCTGCTCCATCAGGAGGTCGCTGTCGAAGGCGTCGGGGTGGTCGAAGTTGAAGCCGGTGATGGACTGGTTGGTGACGTACTCGGCGGACTTGTAGTAGTTGTCCTGGGGCACCAGGGCGTAGTCCTTCACGATCTCCGTGATCCGGGAGACGATGGTCGTCTTTCCGGATCCCGAGCCCCCCGCGATGCCGACGATCCGAACCGTGTTCATCCCGGGAGGCAAGTATAGCGGTCCGGGCAGCGTGACGCCAGCCGGCACCGGGGGCAATTCGGGTTGAACGCGGATATGCCCCATGGTATCGTCCGCGTATGAGCGTCGCGATACTGTCCCGGATCCAGTTCGCCACGGTCGCACTGTTCCACTTCCTTTTCGTGCCTCTCACCCTCGGCCTCACGGTGATGGTCGCCTACATGGAGACCCGCTGGGCGCGAACGGGGGACGAGACATTCCTGAAGATGGCGAAGTACTGGAGCAGGCTCCTCCTGGTGAACTTCGCGGTGGGCGTGGTGACCGGCATCACTCTGGAGTTCCAGTTCGGCATGAACTGGGCGGAGTACTCGAAGTTCGTCGGGGACATCTTCGGCGCCCCGCTGGCCATCGAGGCCACGGTGGCCTTCTTCCTGGAGTCCACCTTCATCGGGGTGTGGATGTTCAGCTGGAAGCGCGTCTCGCGCGGAGTGCACGCGGCCATCATGTGGGTCGTGGCCGGGGCCAGCACTCTCTCGGCGGTGTGGATCCTCCTGGCCAACGGCTGGATGCAGAGGCCCCGTGGCTACGTCCTGAAGGGGGGCCGGGCCGTGCTCAACTCCTTCGGCGCGCTCCTGGGAAGCCCCTACGCGTGGATCAAGTTCGCCCACGTGATTGCATCCGCGTATACGCTCACCGCGTTCTTCATCATGGGCATCTCGGCCATCCAGCTCATCCGGAAGAAGCAGGAGCTGTTCCTCCGCTCGTTCCGCATCGCCGCCACTTTCGGGATCGTGACGTCGATCGGCATCATCGTGGCCGGCGATTTCTCGGGCCTGCAGGTGGCGAAGTACCAGCCCGCAAAGCTGGCGGCCATGGAAGCGCAGTGAGACACGGTGCAAGGGGCTCCCTTCCACCTCCTGCAGCTTCCCCGGCTGGCACGGGAAGGGAACCTGGTGGAAGCGCTCCCGATACCCGGCGCGTTAAGCTGGCTCGCCTACCACAACGCCAACGCGGTGGTGAAGGGGCTGAACGACATTCCGGCCGCCGACCGGCCGCCCGTGTTCCTGACCTTCTCCGCGTTCCGCCTGATGGTAGGGCTCGGGTTCCTCTTCGTGCTCCTGGCCTTGATCGCGCTGATCCTGTCCTGGCGGAACAAGCTCCCCCAGAACCGCTGGTTCCTGTGGATCATGTCGGTGGCGCTTTTCCTGCCCTATCTCGCGTCGGAGCTAGGCTGGGTGGTGGCGGAGATCGGGCGCCAGCCGTGGATCGTCTACGGCCTACTGAGGACGCAGGACGCGGCGTCCCGCAATCTCAGCCCGGGCGATGTCCTGGGGTCACTCATCGCCTTCATCCTGATCTACGGAAGCCTTGCCGTCGTGGACGTCTTCCTATTGAAGAAGTTCGCGAACCGGCTCGAGGACTGAGGGGGACGGCATGGCACTACAGGTACTGTGGTTCGTGCTCTGGGGCCTCTTGTGGGCGGTCTACTTCATGCTCGACGGGTTCGATTTCGGCGCGGGGATGCTGCGGCCGTTCCTGTCCCGTGACGAGGCGGACCGCAGGGTGACCCTTGCCTCGATCGGCCCGGTGTGGGACGGCAACGAGGTGTGGCTGATCACCGCGGGCGGCGCCACCTTCGCGGCGTTCCCCCGCAGCTACGCTTCCATGTTCAGCTTCCTCTACCTCCCGATGCTCCTCATCCTGTTCTCCCTCATCATCCGCGGCGTGTCCATCGAGCTGCGCAACAAGGACACGGGTGCGCGCTGGCGCGCCAACTGGGACCGGCTGCTCGCGCTCACCAGCTTCACTGCGCCCCTGGTGCTCGGCTTGGGATTCGGCAACATCTTCCAGGGCCTGCGCTTCGACGCAGCCGGCTATCACGGCACCTTCTGGCAGCTGTTCAACGGCTACGGGCTTCTCACCGCGGTGCTGTTCGTCGTGCTCTTTCTGCAGCACGGGGCCCTGTGGCTGACCTGGAAGACCGAGGGGAAGCTGGGCGAGCGGGCCGCAGGGCTGGCGGGGATTCTCTGGTTCGTAGCGCTCGTCGTCGCCGCCGGGTTCCTCGCTGTGTTTCGTCAAGCGGAAATCCCCAGGAAGATCGCGCGGAATTCCCCATCAACCGGTGGGGATTTTCGCCTGGCCCCTCTGCCTCATCAGCGCGTGCTTCATTCGATAGCTTTCCCCCTCGAAC
>Ga0315279_10006615_pt1 | contig 14592 bp, 11 predicted proteins | sample YL17G06_20_MG_FD_203694 | JGI IMG/M metagenome (GOLD analysis project Ga0315279, IMG submission 203694) | Sediment microbial communities from Yellowstone Lake, YNP, Wyoming, USA - YL17G06_20 | ecosystem: Environmental > Aquatic > Freshwater > Lake > Sediment | place: USA: Wyoming | collected... | reverse complement strand
CGCCATTCTTCATTGCAAGGTCCATCACCTTGCAGACCTTCTCAGCGTGAGCTTCTCCTAAACTGCCTCCGAACACTGTGAAATCTTGGCTGAATACATACACGCATCGTCCGTCAATCGTGCCCCAGCCCGTGACTACACTGTCAGACAGTACCTTCTTCTCATCCATTCCAAAATCCGTGGTGCGATGCACGACGAACATGTCCAGCTCGTGAAAGGATCCCTTGTCCAGCAGCGCCTCAATTCGCTCGCGGGCAGTCATCTTGTCTTTGGCATGCTGTGTTTTTATCCTGTCCGCGCCACCGGCCTGTTGAGCTTGCTTTCTCAGCTGACGCAAATAGTCGATCCTATGATCAGCTGGCATGTCGGCGTCTATTGACGACAGGACTAATAAGAGGTGTTTCGTCCCGACCCTGATCGTACCAAGAGTTCTGGAATCGTCCCAAATCCATTGTTCGATGCTTGTGCTCCAGCTGACTATGATGAAAGATTCAAGAACGATGCGCCACAAGAATCATAGGAACAAGGCATTCGCTGACTGGCGGCTATTGTGGGAGTCTTCACGGTGTTCTTCGACGTTGCATACCAGTCATATCTGCCATCCTTGGTAGATCGAGCTGACCTCGTTGAAGGAAATGCGAAGCTTGAAGTTAGCCAATCGACGGCTCAGGTTGCCGGCCCTGCACTCGCCGGATTCCTCATTCAAGTGATCGGGGGCGGCAAAGGCAATCGCGGTCGATGCGGGAGCTTTCTTGACTTCAGCAGTGGTTCTGCTTTCCATCAAGAAGGCGGAACCGAGGCAATCACCCAGGTCGTCTGACAGTGATCCAAGCTTCCTCGCTGAGTTGAAAGAGGGAGCGCAAGTAGTTTTCAAGAATCCGATCTTGATGAGAATTGCAGCATGTACGGCCACATCGAACCTTGGAGGCTCCATTGCCCTCACGGTTTTCCTGATCTTCGCCTACAACCAGCTGAAACTCACGCCAGAGATAGTTGGAATCATTTTTGCGGTGGGAAGCGTGGTTCTCCTGATCGGGGCCCTCGTCGCGGCAAAGGTTGCCAAAGGCCTCGGGTTGGGATGGACTCTTGCCATAGCGATAATCGTTGGTGGCGTGGCTGTTCTGGGTATGCCTCTTGCGCTCGTCGCTTCACCCATCTTGGTCCCTGCTATATTGCAGGCGTTTTGAGGTTTTTGGCTTGTGCTTTACAATATCAACTAGGTCAGCCTCAGGCAGGCGATCACACCCGACCGGCTTCGGGGTCGAATGAATGCCATGATGCGTACGATAGTCTGGGGCACAATACCGGTAGGCTCTCTCATTGGTGGAGTTCTTGGCACGCAGATAGGCGTCGTGATGGCGATCGTAATCGGCGGTATAGTAGCCACGTTGGGAGCAGTTTGGATCCTGTTTGGTCCGGTGATCTCCCTGAAGGAGACGCCAGCCTCAGCATAGGTCGTCCTGATGTCTTTGCTTCCGGTTTTGGCTTGTGCGCTATTCTTCTCTCTTCTTTGGCTCGGGAATCAGAAGTAGGGTGATTACGAACTGGGGAATGAGGAGCACAAGTAGTGTGAAGAAGGGTAGTTGAGGAGAGACACTGACGTAGAACCAGTTCCCGAGTAGCATTCCTATAGCCATCGCTATGTAGCCGACGAAGTTTGTGAAGCCTATTATCTTCCCGCGGTTCTCTTTGGCGACAAGATCTGTCTGCATCGCAGAGCCAGCGGACATCCCGAGCAATATCGAGACCCCAAGCAACGACATCGAGATCAGAACTTCTGTGAAATCTCCGTACATGAATATCAGAATGGTCGGAGCCAGCAAGACGATTGACAGGAGCAGGGGAGTTCTTCTTCCCACCCTGTCAACGAATTTGCCAATCGGAACTGAGACGGCGAGCATAGAAAGAAAGAGTGGAATGTACGCGAGCCACCAGATCGATTCTGGTATGAGCAACACGTCTCTTGCGTACAGGGCCTGAATGACTTGCACAAGTGCGATAGCAAACATCGAGATTGTCTGCGAGATGAATAGCCAAAACATCGGGCGTGGTACAACTTTCCATGCTCTCCAGCTTTCCCGAATGGCTTTCGGGTAGGATGACAGAAATTCCTGCGGTCTGATGGGATCGCCACTGGTTATGGTCTCCTTCAGTCTCAGTCTCAGAAACGCCGCTGCAAGGTAGAGGGCAGTCACTATGATGTATACGATCCTCATGCTTGGGATCAAGCCAAATTGCCACAGCAGAATGCCGGCAAAGAGAGGACCTGGCGTAGTCACGACGCTGTTGATGAGCATAATGATCGAGAATCCCATGCCTCTGCGTTCAGGAGGGAGCGAATCGGAGATCATTGCCCAAAGTGCAGGCTGGTAGATCAGGCAGAGGTTCATCAGAACCGCTCCGATAAGGATGAAGTGCCAGGTTGGTGCCAGCGCATAGAACAGAAAACACAATGCCAAGGCGAAAGTCATTGTGGAGATAAGCCATCGTCTTCCGTATCTGTCGGCGAGATATCCTCCAGGGAACTGCACTGCGGCAAGAGCCATGAAACTACAGAATCCTATCAACCCCAGTTCGATGCCAGTTCCTCCCAGTGCTTGAACGTAATACTGGTAGTTGGGCGTGGGCATCTCGCTGGCGAGATCCATCAATACCCAACTTAGCACGAGAATGGCATAGTTTCCTTTGATGAATGAAAACTCTTGTCTGAACCTCTTGACTAGTGCCAAGATTCTTTGCATCGCCAGTGCCGCATCTCAGGCGGCAGTATCTGCTCGGCAACACCAACACTTCGATTTAGCTTTCTCTGGCAGCAACTGAGATGGAGGCAGATGGCGAGCATATCATCGGGTTCTTTATGAGACCCTGAGCGCTTGCATGAAGCTCAGAGATAATAGGCTCCGAATCCGCACAAGGTCAGGGAGCCTTCAGCATGGATTCTATTCTGATTGAGCATGGGGTCGTTGTCACGCTCGACACTCGTCGAAGGGTGATCCGCGACGGCGCCATCATGATCGAAGGTTCACACATAACCGACGTAGGCAAGACGGACAACCTTCATCGGAAGCATACCCCGGAGCGCACAATCGATGCGTCTAGGAAGCTAGTCATGCCAGGCCTCATTGATTGTCATGTTCATCTTGCGCAGGCCATGATTCGAGGCTGTGCTGACGATGTTTCGTTGCTCGACTGGCTCGGGAAGTATATCTGGCCCCTGCAGGGCAACTATGACGAAGACGACGGAAGAGCCAGCGCTAGGTTGTGCATGCTTGAGATGATCAAATCCGGAACGACCTCATTCGTCGAGGCGATGCTCCACACTAGGTACGGATTTGACGGAATCGCCAAGTCGCTTGAAGAATCAGGAATGCGTGGCTATCTCGCCAAGACAATCATGGACACACCAGCATACGGAAGGAAACAGATGATGCATCCGGGAATGATCGAGGACGGCGAGGGGTCCCTCGCCGAAACCATCACCATGATCGACAGATGGAACGGCAAAGCCAACGGAAGAATAGGCGCCTGGTTCGGCCCACGGTCGCTCGGAGCCTGCAGTAAAGCCCTCTACGAGAAGATCGCTGAAGAAGCCGCGAAGAGAAAAGCCGGCATCACTATGCATCTATGTGAGGTCAAAGAAGATGTCAAGTACGCTCGGCGCAAGTTCAAGAAGAGTCCCGTTGCTTTCGCCGACGACGTCGGACTCCTCACTCCCAGAACTGTTCTGGCTCATGCGATCTGGCTCACTGATCGCGACATAGCAACACTCAGCAAGACGCACACGAACATTGCTCACTGCCCGTCCTCTAACACGAAGCTTGCTTCAGGAATAGCACGCGTTCCAGAGATGCTCAAGAAGGGCGTGAACGTGGGGCTCGGATGCGACGGCGGCCCGAGTAACAACAGCTACGATATGGTCAGGGAGATGAAACTCGGAGCGTACATACACAAGGTTCGGTTATCGGATCCCATGACGATGCCCGCGGAGAAGATCCTCGAGATGGCCACCGTCGGTGGAGCACGAGCCATAGGCATGCAGGACAAGCTCGGCACGCTGGAACCGGGTAAGCTCGCGGACATCGTCCTCGTGAACTTGGACAGCGTCCATATGGTTCCGAACAACAACCACGTCTCCGACCTCGTCTACGCAGGCAGTGGAGCCGACGTAGACAGCGTCATCATTGACGGACGGATAGTCATGGAACAACGAGACGTGAAAACCCTCAACGAGCGTGAGATCGTCAAAGAAGCCCGTGAGAGAGCAAGCGCGCTCATTGAGAGAACCGGCTTGAAACCCACGACACTGTCGAATTACTGCTAATCTCGCATCGCATGTTAGCTTTCATAGACTTGTGCAAGTGAGCGCCATAGGTGTCTCCTTTAATATTCGAACTGCCGAAATAGGGAAGGTAATCATCGTTGCCCGTCCCAATCAGAGACGCACTCACTTTCGACGACGTTCTACTAGTTCCGAAACGTAGCCCGGTCCGTTCCAGAAGAGACGTGGACCTATCAACGAATCTCAGCAAGAACATCAAGCTCAACATACCAATCGTCAGCGCCAACATGGACACCGTCACCGAGTCGGCCATGGCCATCTCGATGGCCCACAACGGCGGAATAGGGATCATTCACCGTTTCATGCCAATCGAGCGCCAAGTCGAAGAAGTACAGAAAGTCAAGCGGGCCGAGAGCGTCATCATAGAACACCCGTACACAACCGGACCAAACGCAACCATGGCCGACGCAAAGAGAATGATGCAAGAGAAAGGCGTGAATGGACTCCTAGTAGTCGACGCAAAAGGAAGACTTCTCGGCATTCTCACAGCCCGAGACTTGCTCTTCGAAAACAACGAATCAAGAAGAGTCTCCGAACTCATGACACCAATGGAGAAACTACACACAGCGAGGGCAGGAGCTTCGATCGACGACGCAAGACAGCTCCTACGCAAGTACAAGATTGAGAAAGTGCCCCTCGTTGATGAAGAAGGATACCTCCGCGGTCTGATCACGAGCAAGGACATGGTAACCCTTGCCGAGAGGCCACAAGCATGCAAGGACTCAAAGGGTCAGCTCATCGTCGGAGCCGCGGTCGGAATAAGAGAAGGGTACCTAGATAGAGCCCGAGCGCTCGTCGACGCAGGCGTTGACGTGATCGTTGTGGACGTCGCTCATGGGCACTCTGAATGGGTTCTCGAAGTGGTTCGGAAACTCAAGAAAGAGCTCGGTGGGGTTGACGTGGTCGCAGGAAACGTCGCGACGCCGGAGGGAACCAAGGACCTGATCGCCGCTGGCGCGGATGCGGTGAAGGTTGGAATCGGATCGGGCTCCATATGCATAACCAGAATCGTCACTGGTGCAGGCGTTCCACAGCTGACGGCAGTCGTGGAATGTGCTGAAGCTGCAAGAGCGCTCAATGTTCCCATAATCGCAGATGGTGGAATCCGGAACTCGGGGGATATCACTAAGGCACTGGCGGTTGGCGCATCGAGCGTAATGATCGGGAGCATGCTAGCAGGCACGGATGAGAGCCCGGGAGTCACGGTCATGCGAAACGGTAGGAAGTACAAGCTTCACAGAGGAATGGCATCTGTCGGCGCGTCCATGAAGCGTGGAGCCCCAGAAAGCGAAGATGACTCTGCGCTCTTGGATTACGTCGCTGAAGGCATCGAGGCATTTGTACCATACAGGGGTGACTCTCACGAGATAGTTACGCAGCTAGTGGGCGGAGTCCGTTCTGGCTTGAGCTATTGTGGCGCCATAACGCTCGCCGAATTGCGACAGAACGCATCGTTCGTGCGCTTGAGTCCTGCGGCGCTTAAGGAAAGCTACCCCCACGACGTCGAAAGCATCCAGTAGTTCCCGCTGCGTCGGACGTAGGCTGTCACTGTCTGCGGCGTACCAGCCAAATCATGGAGAACCATGTGAGCCAATTGCATGACAATAGGAAACGAAGCGTCATGCGATTCGAACTGCCCGACCATCACGCAGATCGCAGAACCGCGTCTGTGAAGTTTGCATTCCCAGACCTCTGCCAGCTCACGATTGTAACGGAACCAAAAAAATAAAGGGGAACGGGCGTGAGCCCGTTCTTGCTACTTCGGTATCTTGCTCTGTATTCCCTCGACGAACCAGTCCATGCTCCACAGATCGTCGTGTGTTGCTCTCTGGCCGGCGGCGAATTTCAGGTTACCATCCTGATCCTTTATCGGGCCAGTGAAGGGTTCGAAGAGCTGCGCCCTCATCTGCACGCTTCGCGTCGCCATCAGGGTTCTCACGGTCTCCGGAATGGCCGGGTTGATAGGCGCCAGCGTGATGCCTCCATCAGCTGCTCTCCAGCCGTCGATTGTGTCGCCTCCGTCACCGAGACGCCACCACAAGTCCATGCTCCGGAAGGCCTGAGCGTACTGGTACGCGAGGATGTACTCGTACATTAGGCCCCAGTCAACGACCTGACCAGTCAAGTGCGCCTTCGGGCCATACCTGGTCATGTCACTGTAGTGGCTGAAGCTCCAGACCGGCTTGCCTTTTCCTTGATACTCCTCGGCGACCTGCAAGGTCGTCGGTGAATCCTCGGTGTATGCGAGGACATCGCAGTTCTGCGACTCGATCAGGCTCACTGCAGCGTCTCTGGTCTTTGCCGGATCAAACCAGCTGAACAACCAGACAACGTAGGCTTCGATCTTGGGGTTAATCTCCCTGGCTCCGAGAACGAAGGCGTTGATGTGCCTGACTACTTCTGGAATTGGGTGAGCTGCCACGTACCCTATCTTGTTCGTCTTGGTGACGCCGGCCGCCGCGAGGCCGCACAGGTAGTACTGCTGATACATTTCCGCGAAGTATGTTCCAACATTCTTTGCCCTCTTGTAGCCAGAGCAGTGCCAGAAGTACTTGTCAGGGTACTTAGGCCCAGCTGCAACGGTGGGATCCATGTATCCGAAACTCGTTGTGAAGACAACATCAGCTCCCTCAGCCACCATTCGATCGATGGCTCCTCCGACCTCAGGTTCCGGGATTGCTTCTGCGTAGAATGTCTCCAGCCACGGAAGCTTTGCTAGATATTTTCTTCCTCGATCGTGGCCGTACGACCAGCCGAAATCTCCGACAGGTCCAACGTAGATGAAACCTGCCTTGATCTTCTTTCCCGGCGCAGGGCCGGTAACAGTCTGAGTGACTGTAGTGGTGACGCCGGCTCCGGGAACAACTTGAGGAGGTGCCGTCAGCATGCCGGCGCCGTAGCCCGCAAGTCCGCCGACTACGAGACCTCCAACTGTGCCGCCAATGAACTGTCGTCGAGAAACTTTCTCTTCAGGTTTTGACATGTCCTAGAATCCTCCATGATAGCATTGCATTGATTGTCCCTTAAGGCTTCCCCCAAGGTGGGGTGGATTGATACGGACGTGTCAGGAGTTGTGCTGACTGCTCTACGACTCACCCCGAACGTACGGAAGTCCAAGCGCCGCAGGCACGCCCATTCGGCGTCTCACAGCCTCAAGCGAAATCAAGACTAGCGCAACAATGGTTGTGAGATATGGGAGCATGAGGAGGAACTGCGGAGCTTGAGTTCCAATTCCTATTGCCTGCAGCCTGAACTGCAGAGCTATCACTCCTCCGAAGAGATAGGCACCAAGTAGTGCTCGAAGCGGGTTCCAGGTCGCGAATATGGTCAGCGCTATCACGATCCAGCCTTTCCCTGCCGTCATTCCCTCGATCCAGAGAGGCGTATACAAAAGCGAAAGGTATGCCCCGGCTAGGCCCGCCGTCACTCCCCCCAGTAGGACGCAAAGGTATCTGATGAGGTAGACGTTGAGGCCGAGGCTGTCAGCCATCGCCGGGTTCTCTCCAACGGATCTAGCGTTGAGGCCGAGTCTCGTTTTGAAGAGAACAAACCATAAGACCAGAGCCAGCAGGATCGAGATGTAAACCAGAACGTCCTGCGAGAAGAAGATTGGTCCGACGATCGGGATCTCCGCAAGAATCGGGATGGGGAAGCTTGCAAGGTGGGGCGCTGTCATTCCTATCATTGGTTTTCCAAGGAAGCCGCTGAGACCTAGACCAAGGATTGTGATTGCCAATCCACTCACTATCTGGTTTGCTCTCATCGTTATCGAGAGAAAGGCGTGTACTAGGCTCACTAGGGCACCAGCGGCCATGGCGAGCGCTAGGGCCAAACCAATGTTTCCTGTGTAGAACGACGTCGTGAATGCTGTAAGGGCGCCCATCGCCATCATTCCTTCAACTCCAAGGTTCAGAACTCCGGATCGTTCTGCATAGATCTCCCCTACAGTTCCAAGTAGAAGCGGAGTGCCGGCCTGGACGGTGTGAGCGAGCAGAGATACGAAGAAAGCCACGCCGATTTCAGTCAATTCTCGTCACTCCCAAGTCAAAGCCACCTTATAGCGAGTCAATACTTCCGCTCCAACCACAAAGAGCAATATTAACGCTTGAAAGACAGACGTCGTGGCGAACGCCAAACCCAACCCTATTTGCAGCGCATCTCCAGCTACCAGCAACCCTCCGAAAAGAATGGAAACGGGCACGACCGCGAGTGGGTTCAGACGTGCCAGCCACGCGATTATAATTGCCGAGAAGCCATACCCGGGGGAGATCCCGTGTCTTAGTCTCAAGACGATGCCGGAGACAAGCCCCATCCCTGCTAGTCCCGCGAGGCCGCCGCTGATGAACATGACAAGCAGAGTCAATTTCAGATAGTCTATTCCGGCGTATTTCGCCGCTAGTCTGCTCTCTCCGGTCACCTTCAATTCATAGCCCCACTTCGTACGAGCCAGGAAAACGTAGACTAGTCCCGCGCAGACCAAACCGACAATGAGCCCAGTGTGGATTCGGGTTCCAGGGATCCAGGGGAGTCTAGCGTTCGGAGGAAACATCGGAGTGAGCGGAAAACCGAATCCTTCAGGGTCACGCCACGGACCGTAGACTAGGTAGTCCACCCACAGTATCGCAACGAAGTTCAGCATTAGGGTGGTTAGAACCTCGTTCGTCTCCAGGCGAGCCTTGAGATACCCGGGAATCAAGCCAAAGAGGCCTCCAAATATGAATCCAGCAATGATCATCGAACCAAGGAGCACAAACGCCGAGCTGTCTGGCAGCAGGAATACCATCGCAGTGGCACCGAACGCGCCCATGAACAGCTGTCCTTCGGCTCCGATATTCCAGAAGTTCATCTTGAATGGCAGACAGAGTCCGACGCTCGCCAAAAGCAGGGGAATCCCCCGAGTGAAAGACTCTGTCAGTCCATCCACATTCAGGAAGACGCCCAGCACTTGTCGATAGGCAAGAATCGGGTTGACGCCGACAGCGAGAAAAAGCGGAGCAGCGGAGAGGAAACCTAGTACGAGCGAGAAAACAGGCACTGCAATCGTGATCGCTCGACTCGTCGTAAGTCTTTTCTCAAATATTAGGCGAGGAGATTTCAATCTAGATGCCCCATTCTATCAGTTTTTTCGGAGTGATCCTCCCATCATCAATCCGATCTCCTCAACGTTGGCCTCTGAAGTTGGGAAAGTGCCGACGACTTCTCCGCCGTACATGACCGCGATCGTGTCACTCAGCGAGAGAATCTCATCTAGGTCTTCCGACACCATCAGAAGTGCGGTTCCAGCTTCTCTCTGCCTGAGCAACAGGCTTCGAACATACTCAGTTGCTCCAACATCAAGACCTCGGGTTGGATAGACTGCGATGATCAGCTTGGGCTTTCCAGATAGCTCTCTTGCCAAGATCAGCTTCTGCAAGTTTCCTCCAGAAAGAGTCCTTGCTGTCGCATCCTTCCCTGAGACCATTATCTTGAATTCCCTGACGAGTGTCTCCGCGTTGCCCTCAATTTCACGTTGATTGAGGAACACTCCATTTGAGAAGGGTTTTTCCCTGTATCGCCTGAGGACGAGATCCTGAGCGACCGTCAGGCCTTGAGGAGCTGCAACGCCGACTCGATCCTCAGGGACGTATGCGATTCCTTCCTCAATTCTCCGCGAGATGGATTCCCGGTCAATTTCCTTGCCAGATAGTCGAACTTGGCCTGAGAGTATTGGTCGCATACCGGTTATCGCTTCTGTCAACTCTCTTTGGCCGTTCCCTGCGATTCCTGCCACTCCTAGGATCTCGCCCTTCCGGATCGTCAACGTGAGGTTCTTGACGGCTGGGAAGCCTTTGTCACCCATTACTGTGACCTGATTCAGCTCGAGCACCGGCTCTCCTGCAACAACGGGACTCTTGCGCAGAGTGAAGAGCACTTCTCTGCCGACCATCATGGATGCAAGCTTGGTCTTTTCGAGCTGGTCTCGTGGCAGAGTGTCGACGTTTCTGCCAGCTCTTAGCACGGTCACTCGGTCACTTGCAGCCACCACTTCGTCAAGTTTGTGCGTGATGAAAACCACAGATCGCCCTTCGCTGGCCATTTGAGCAATGAATCTGAAGAGCTCCTTCGTCTCAGGGGGCGTGAGCACTGATGTAGGCTCATCGAGAACTAGAATGTTGGCGCCCCTATACAATGCCTTCAGGATCTCGACCCTTTGCCTTTCACCCATTGAGAGCTGCCAGATTCTCGCCCTAGGATCGATGGGTAACTCGTAACGCTTCGAGATTTCCAGCACCTTATCCGCGGCATGTTTGAGGTTAAGGATGAAAGCCGGCTCTTTCAAGCCGAGAAGGATGTTCTCCAGGACAGTGTGGGGTTCAACGAGTTTGAAGTGTTGGTGAACCATGCCTATGCCTAGATTGATGGCCTCTCGGGGGGAACCTATGCTAACCTTCTCCCCCCGAATGTAGATCTCACCTTCGTCAGGTCGATGTATTCCATAGAGGACGTTCATTAGAGTAGTCTTACCCGCTCCGTTCTCTCCGAGAAGCCCGTGAACCTCTCCCGCTCTAAGCTCGAAGTCGACGTGATCGTTCGCAACGACGCCGGGAAATCGCTTCACTATTCCATTCATCTGAACAAGGATTTCTTTCCGCGGCAGAGTCACGTGACTCACGTCTCTCCTCCGGTGTTCGGGGTGTTCTCAATAAAAGGCTAAGCAACCTCTTCGGCACATAAACAGAAAAACAAACCTCTTCGACAGACGCGTCGACATCAAAAGCTCACGTACGCTAGCCTCGCTCCGTTTCGCTCGGCAGGAGGATGTCATGGGGGCTTGCTTCATCTTCGCCGTACTGGGAAATCATCAGAAAGGTCGCCTTCTCCCAGAGGTCGGACACGCTGGAGGCGCCTGCATAGCCCATGGCGGCCTTAAGGCCGGCGACTAGCTCCTGCAGGACCGCAGCGCCTTCTCCCTTGTAGGGCACCCATCCTTCCACACCTTCGGGCAGCCCTTTTGCAGGCGTACTGTAGCGGTCGATCGCGTATCTCTTCGCTCTAGCCGACGGGCTACCCATGCCTCTATACTGCTTGTAGTGGCGGCCGCCAATAGTGAGTAAAGTTCCAGGAGCCTCTTTGCACCGAGCGAACAGATTACCAATCATCACAGCGGAGGCCCCTGCGGCCAACGCAACCGCGCCATCGCCGGCCCCCCTTATCCCGCCATCTGCAATTATCGGAATTCCCGCACGATATTGGTGCACAGCATCAGCGACCTCACATGTCGCGAAGAGGGTTGGTGCTCCTGCTCGCGTCACCGCGGTCGTGGAGCAGATTGATCCCGATCCGATTCCGACACGAAACGCGGCCACGTTGTCAAGTTTCGTGATCGCTTCTTCTGCAGCACTGAAGGTTCCGATGTTCCCCACAATGACCTCAGCATTGACTTCTTTCATGAGCTTCCTCGTCGCCTCAAAGACTCTCACATTATGAAAATGAGCCACATCAATGACCAAGATGTCTACATGCTTGTCAAGTTCCTTTGCTCTGTTCAGATCGAAAGGAGATACGGCAGCAGCACAGAGAAGTCTGCCTTCATCATCTCGAGTCGCGTCAGGGAATCTTCGACGAAGGATTATGTCCTTGATCGTGATGAGTCCACTGAGCTTTCCGTCATCGCCGACTATTGGCAGTTTTTCGATCCTGTGCTCGTGAAGAAGCTCCTTCGCAGCGTCTATGGTTATTCCTTCCCTCGCGGTGATGACGTTCCGAGTCATCAGGTTGTCTACTTTGAGAGAAGCATCTGCGAATCGTACGTCTCTTCCAGTCAGGATTCCCACGAGCTTGTCGTTGTCGACAACGGGGAGTCCCGAGATCTCATGCTTCTCCATGAGTGCCAGTGCCTCCGCTATGCTTGTTGAGGGTGCAACGGTCACAACGTCCCTGATCACTAGCGCCTCCGCCTTCTTGACACGCTTCGCCATCTCGCACTGCTCTTCAACAGTGCAGTTTCTGTGAAGGACGCCTAGGCCGCCGTGTCTTGCCAGAGATGTCGCCATTTCACTCTCGGTGACGGTGTCCATTGGAGATGAGATGAATGGGATCTTCATCTTTCGACCTTTTGTCACACTAGTCTGCACGTCAACTTCGTCAGGTTCAACTTCTGATCTGCCAATCGACAGGATGACATCACGGAAAGTTGTAGCGATCATTGCGTTACTGAACTTGTCGCGGAAGAATCTACCACTCAAGTGCACTACCGAGGCATCTGTCTGGCTTCTTTCAGTTATGACGTTAGTGGTCATCCCAGCCTATTCTCGACCACCATCACCGGCTTCTTTGTCAAGTAGGTCTATTCCAGTCTGGTTCCTGTGATGGGGTCAAATGATAGAGACCAGTCGAGCAGCTTAGAAGCGAGAAATCCCAGTCGAATGCTAGGTAGGAGAGTGGTGAAGGAGATGGCGCATGTCGCGGGGCTGCGTTGCGTGAAATGTGGGCGCACATACAAAACGCAAGATCGTGTCTTCGCATGCAAGGAAGATGACGGAAGGCTAGAAGTTGAGTACGACTACGCCTCCCTTGCGAGCAAGATCAACCGTAACTTGCTCGAGTCGCGCCGAGGAGGGCTCTGGAAGTACCATGAACTCCTTCCAATAGAGAAAAAAGAGAACATTGTTAGCCTTGGAGAAGTTCAAACTCCGCTTGTCAAATGCGGGAATCTTGGAAAGGTGCTTGGACTAAGGAATCTCTATGTCAAAGATGAGACCAAGAGTCCCACTGCCTCTTTCAAAGACAGACCGATGACCGTAGGAGTGTCGAAGGCCGTCGAACTCGGGTTTGATACGACCGTTTGTGCTTCGAGCGGGAATGCGGCGGCAGCGTTGGCAGCTTACTCAGCAAGAGCTGGACTCACATGTTACACATTTGTCCCGGAGATGGCTAGCCCCGGGAAGATTGCCCAGCTGAACATGTTCGGCGCCAGTGTCGTCAGGCTGAGAGGACTAGAAACTGGGGTGGATCCGACTGTGACAATGTTGAAGCTTGTGTGTGAACGTTTCGGTTGGTATCCGTGTCCGAGCATGGGACCATTCAATCCATACCAGGCCGAGGGACCGAAGACCATGTCATATGAGATCATGGAACAGCTCGACTGGACGAGCCCTGACTGGATCTTCGCAGGAGTAGGCGGCGGAGGGCTACTTGCCGGAAACTGGAAAGGCTACCAAGAGCTCAAACGTCTCGGCCTCGCTGACGATTCTCCGAGAATGGTCGCTGTTCAGTCAACCGGATGCGCACCGCTCGTCAGAGCATTCGAACAGAAGATGGATCCGCGCAACATAGTTCCGTGGGAACATCCTGATTCCGTTGCCACAGGACTGATGGATCCTTTCCCATGGGACGGAGATGTTGCTCTCAAAGCGCTGCACGAGTCCTCAGGCACCGCCATCAAAGTGTCAAACGAAGAGATCTTGGAAGCACAGAGGATCTTGGCGAAGAACGAGGGAATATTCGGGGAGCCTTCAGGCGTCACCGCCCTAGCAGGGCTGACCAGACTGAAGAATCAGGGCATCATTGCGAGCGGCGACTCTGTCGTCGTAGAAGTGACTGGTAGCGGTCTGAAAGACTTGAGCGTGATCGGATCAGCAGAGGCACCATTGATCGATCCGGACATCGAGGCCTTGCAGAAAGTCCTCAAGATGACAAAATAGAGGCAGACAGATTCTTCTGAAGGTCTAGCGTTTCTTCTTCTTGCCTGCCATCGTGAGTGCAAGCACAGCCATCTTCGTGTACAACCCATTGTCGGCTTGCGGGTAGATCCGAGAATGCGGTCCATCCATTACTGCGTCGGTGGCCTCTTCCCCTCTCAGTACCGGAAGGACGTGCATGACGATCGCCCGTTTGTCAGCCAACTCAAGCTTCTGCTCTGTCAATGACCAGTGTCTGCACTTCTCATGCAGTTCTGATTCTTGTTCCTTGCCGAATCTACTTGCGCCGACTTCAAGTAGGCCCTTGCTCGCCCAGTTCCTGGGAAAAATCGCGTCGGCTCCCTCCAGCGCTGTCTTGAGGTCGTTTGAGACAGCAAACGTTCCACCCGATGCAGTCGCGTTTTCTGAAGATGCCGCAATGATCTTCTCGTCGATCTCGAATCCCTCAGGATGAGCTAAGACGACATCATATCCGAATCGGGATGCGATGAGAGCGTCTTCTTGGACACTGCATCTGCCACGGAAGCCCTTCGAGTATGCCCACATGATGACGTACTTCTTCCGCTTCTTTGG
>Ga0315279_10006613_pt1 | contig 14597 bp, 14 predicted proteins | sample YL17G06_20_MG_FD_203694 | JGI IMG/M metagenome (GOLD analysis project Ga0315279, IMG submission 203694) | Sediment microbial communities from Yellowstone Lake, YNP, Wyoming, USA - YL17G06_20 | ecosystem: Environmental > Aquatic > Freshwater > Lake > Sediment | place: USA: Wyoming | collected... | reverse complement strand
GTTCCAGCCAGCCAATTTGCATACTTGTCCGCTGTCAAGGGCCACTCGTTCCACAATCTCGCCGAAAACCTGAACCCAATATCATCCGTCAGCTTGTAATTGCGCAGGAAAACCTTGATTCTCTTACAGTCTTTCGGCATGTAAAGGTAATTGGGCGACTTTCCGTGCAGTATTCTCTCGACACCTTCGGTGAAGATTCCCTTATATCCTAGGCTCTCCACGGTTCTTGCCACGGCATTATTGTAAAGTAGTTCAGTGTTTTCAAAAACCATAGGCGTATAGCCAAGCAGATCACGCATTATCTGTTGATGCGCCTTCACCTGTTCTATGAATTCTTCTCTGTCAGGGTAGAGGCTGGCGAGTGAATGATAATAGGTCTGGCTCAGAAACTCCACGCGGCCCGTTTCCGCAAGCTGTTTGAAAGTCTCCAAGACATCCTTGCTGAAGGTCTCGCACTGCTCCAAGAAAACTCCAGAAATGCTAAATGAAACCTTCACCTGCTTCTTCTCTTTCTTGTACTTGTCAACTAGATCGAGCAGTATCGTGTTCGAAGGAAAATAGCATTTCTTGCTTGCTCTTTGGAAAATCTCCTTGTTAACTGTCTGATCAAAATAGTAATCAAAAAGCTCCTCCTTCTTCAAGCGCCTGAAAATCTTGTTTTCCCAGAAGAAACTGCGGTTCAGTCTATAAGGTTGATGGACCTCGAAAACAAGCACGATATCAGTCAATGCAATGTCCTCTTTTCTTATTCAGTTTGCTCGTTTATTTCTGGTTTGCTATTCGAGAAATGGCTTGCGCGGAAAGTTAGGTTTGATTCGGATTCCGAATTCATAACCTATTTATCCATTCTGCATGCAACTTGCTAAGCACATTAAGGTGAATCCGTGTGTCAATTGAAAAAATCAAGTTAGAGAGTCAACAAGAACTAGAGCAAATGATAACCAAGGAAATAGGCCAAATCGAAAAGGACCTGACCATCATCTGCAACAACGTTCCAATAAACGACAATGCAACCCTAGACGTATTATGTCACGACAACAATGGACAGCTCGTCATTGTTCAAATAAACGTCAACGAAGATGACATCATGCTGCTTCACGGAATCCAAAGCCTGGACTACGTTGACAAATTCAAATCCTTCCTGAAGGCAACCTATAACAAACACAAAATCGACGACAAGGAAAGACCAAGACTGATCTTGATCGCGCCAAGCTTCTCAGACGCATGCAGACGTGCAGTCGAAAGCATGAAAGGAATACGCTTTGACCTGTACGAATGGGAATACCTGAAGCTCGGAGACCACAAAGGCCTCCGCCTCCAACCCATTTTTACCTGGACGCCCACAGAAAAACCCAAAGAAGAAACGCAACCCGAGAAAAAGCGCGAGCCAAAACCTCCAAAGAAGAAGGAGCCAATGCCAGAACTTATGCCTGAAAAGAAAGAAGAACCCGAACCAGAACTACCAGCAACAGAGCCTTTAGAGATGCCGACGCCACCAACTGAAGAGCCGAAAGACGAACCGCAGAAGAAAAGGCTAAGGCTATTCTAAAGCAGTCGCTTCTTGAGCCTCTCTTATCTGAAACTCTTGGTGCATGATTAATCTGAGGTGAATTAGTTGAGAATAGGTTTCTTCGTCTGGGAATATCCGCCAGCAATGGTTGGCGGCTTAGGCACGTATGCCGAGTACATAACTCGCGAGTTTGTTTCTATGGGCAATGATGTGACCGTTTTCACGCTCAACCCTGGAAACCTGAAAACCAGAGAAATCCTGAAAGGCGTAGAAGTTCACAGACCCCTGATCGCTGACGCCAGCAACGTTTTTCCGATGTTTGTCGTTGACGACTTGAAAAAGTGGGGCACAAACATCCGCATGTTCAACGACATATTCATCTACAATATTCTAAGTGCAACAAAATTCATAAACAGCATGCTGAAAAAGGAAGGCTGCCACTACGACATCGTCTGTGTGCACGACTGGCTGAGCAGCATGTCAGGCATCATGGTCAAAAACGAGACAACAACTCCAGTTGTCTTTCACGTCCACAGCACAGAATGGGGTCGCGCAGGCGGCCCAGGCTCAGAAGTCGTCTCTCACCTTGAGTGGGCAACAGCCCAAAAAGTGGACAAGATAATAACCGTGAGCCACGCCATGCAAGAAGACTTAGCAAGACATGGATGGCAAAACTCGAAAATAAGCGTCGTGTGGAACGGCGTAGACCCTAAGCGTTACGATCCGAAGAACTGCAAGCCTGAGGACGTGGAAGCAATACGCAATAAATACGAGGTAAAGCCAAATGAAAAAATGATCCTCTTCCTCGGCAGACTCACATGGGTCAAAGGCGTCACAAACCTCGTTCAGGCCATGCCCACGGTTCTGGAAGACTATCCAGACACTAAACTTGTAGTTCTGGGAAAGGGCGAACAGCAAAACGACATAATCGAAACCGCAAACAGACTTGGAATAAGCGACAAAGTTGCCTGCAAATTCGAATTCGTCCCAGAAAACGAACGCATCCTACACTATGCAGCATCAGACATATGCATCTTCCCATCAACCTACGAACCATTCGGAATCGTAAGCCTAGAAGCCATGTCCATGGCCAAGCCCATAGTCGTAGGCGCCCAAGGCGTAGTCGGCTTCAGAGAACAAGTCGTGCCATTCGGCCCCGATCAAAACGGCGTCCACGTAAACGGAGGGAACGCATCCGACATCGCCTGGGGCATAAAAGAGATCCTATCTGATCCAGAAAGAGCCCGAAAATGGGGTGAGAACGGCAGAAAGCGAGTACTGCAATACTTCACTTGGCGAAAAGCTGCAGAACAAACATTGCAGATATACGAGATGCTTCAGCATAAGCAAGAACAAGTAGAATGCAGGGTAATCAGTCCAGCAGAGAAACTAACGAGAACGTAAAAAAAGAGGAATACTAGGGTTTTCTGGAAGCCGCCTTCTCCAATGCTACGACACCTGGAAGCTTCTTGCCCATCAAAAACTCTATCAGTGCCCCGCCAGCCGTGCTTATGTAAGAGATCTTGTCAGCAAGCTTGAACTCCTGTAAAGCGCCTATCGTGTGGCCTCCTCCTGCAAGCGAAAACGCCTTCGAGCCTGCAATTTCGGCAAAAACTCTCTTCGTTCCGTAACTGAACTCGCGGTTCTCGTACACTCCCATGGGACCGCTCACCACAACTGTTTTTGCCTTGCCAATGATCATGGCATATTCTTCGACTGTTTTTGCGCCGATGTCAAATATCGAATATTCCGTCGGCAATGTGCTAACGGTGATCTCTTTCCTCTTTCCGTGCACTTCCACTGCTAAGTCTGTTGGAGTCTTGATCTTGTCGGAATATTTTTGCTCAAGTTTTCTGATACCAGACACCAAGTTCATGACTTCTTGTTTTTCTAAGAAACCCATGTTTGACTTGCCAAGGTTGAAGTCCCTCGCCACTAGAAAGACTTGACCGACAACACCGCCTGTAAGCACATAATCCGCTATTCCATAATCCAGCACGTACTCTGAGATTTCAAGTGAATCGTCTGCTTTGGCGCCTCCAAGGATGAATACACATGGCTTCTCTGGCTTTTCCAAAACCTTGCCTAGTGATTTGAGTTCTCTTTCCATTATTCGGCCGGCTGCGCTTGGCAATATGGCTGTGAAGCCGATGATAGATACGTGGGCTCTGTGTGCTGCTGCGAAAGCATCGTTGACAAAGAAGTCGGCTAGAGGAGCCAGATTCATAACAAGATCAGTTTTGGCATGTTCTTCAGGCGTGCCCTCTTTGGTCTCGCCAGCAAACATTCTGACATTTTCCAAGACAAGAATCTCGCCGCTCTTCAACTTCTTGATTTCATTCTTGGCTTTCTCTCCGAATATATCATCAACGTACTTGACTGGCTTGCCGAGAACCTTGCCAAGAAGTTCAGCGTGCTGCTTTAAGGGGATGCAGTCTGGGTCGCCTTTTCTTCCCTGATGCGCTAAGATTACTACTTTGGCGCCTTTCTCTGCGAGTTCTTTTATCGTTGTTTCGCCGTGGGCTCGGATTCTCGTGTCTTCCAAGATATTCTTCGTGTTTGGGTCAACGGGTGAGTTAAAATCAACTCTGACAAGCACAACTTTATTCTTAACATTCACGTCATCTAGGGTTAGGAACTTTGCCATTTTGCCTCACCTATGTTTTTCGTATTGAAAAGAAACGGGGAAAGATTTTTTTCTGGGCTAAAGTTTCTAAAGTCCTGCTTTCTTGCCTATGAGCTCGATCAGCTCGACCATGCGGCAGCTGAAGCCCCACTCGTTGTCATACCAGGCAAGCACTTTGACGAAGTTGCCTCCCAAGACCATGGTTGATTGAGCGTCGAAGGCGGCTGAGCACGTGCTGTGGTTGAAGTCTGACGAAACGACTGGATCCTCAGTGTACGTCAAGATATCTTTTAGCGATCCTTCTGCAGCTTTCTTGAAAGCAGCGTTAATCTCTTCCTTGGTTGTCCTCTTCTCCAGCACGCAAGTCAGGTCTACTATGGAAACGTTTGGCACAGGAACTCTTAGCGCGATTCCGTTCATTCTTCCCGCAAGTTCCGGAAGCACGAGGGTTGCAGCTAAGGCTGCGCCTGTGGTTGTGGGTATGATGTTTATTGCTCCCGCTCTTGCACGGCGCAAGTCAGAGTGGACCAAGTCTTGAATTCTCTGGTCGTTCGTGTAAGCATGCGCAGTAGTCATCAGCGCCTGCTTCAGGCCGAAGTTGTCATGCAGAACTTTCGCGACTGGTGCGACGCAGTTTGTTGTGCATGAGGCGTTTGAGACTATGTTGTGCTTTTCAGGGTCGTAGGTTTTGTCGTTTACGCCCATAACTATAGTAACATCTGGATTTTTGGCTGGTGCTGAGATTAGGACTTTTTTGGCTCCTGCTGTTAGGTGCGCTGAGGCTTTTTCTCTGTCTGTGAACAGTCCTGTAGACTCTACGGCTAAGTAGACGCCTAGATCTTTCCATGGCAGTTTAGCTGGGTCACGTTCCATTAGCGTTCGTATTTTTTTGCCTTTGACGATTATGCCGTCCTTGTCTGCTTCAACGGGAAACGGTGCTCTTCCGTGAACTGAGTCATATTTGAGCAGGTGTGCTAGGGTTTTGGAGTCGGTTATGTCATTCACGGCTGCGAATTTGATTTTGGCATTTCTTTCTATGGCTGCTCTGAACAGTAAGCGTCCGATTCTTCCGAACCCGTTTATACCTACTTTAATTGTCATTTACATTTCACCTTATCCAATGGATTTAGAATTAGTTAGGAAGTGCTCTTCTAATTAATTTTCCGCTAGATTTGAGGGAAAAAGAAGGTGCGTTTAGCGGAGTTTCATCAAAACCATTTCAGCCGCTAAGACTAGGGGCTCCCAAGTTTCACACAGGGGCGGCGCATAGGCTGTGTCTGCTTTGGCCAATTCACGTACTGTCATCTGCTTCTGAATAGCAAAGGATATGGCGTTTATGCGTTGGGTTACTTCTTCTCCGCCTATGATTTGGGCTCCAATTATTCTTTGGGATTCTTTTTCGACGACGAGTTTGACTTTTATGGGCAAGGCCCCTGGGTAGTAGTCTGCTTTGGTCTTTGAGCTTATTGTTCCTGTTACCGTGTCGATTCCAGCTCTTTTGGCTGTGGCTTCGGTTAAGCCTGTGACTCCTACGTCAGTATCGAACAGTCTTGAGACGGCTGAGCCTAGGACGCCTGTGAATAGTGCGTAGCCACCTGCGGCGTTGATTCCTGCGACCTTGCCTTGTCTTACGGCTACCGTTCCGAATTGGGCTACCGTGGGTTTTTGTGTTACTATGTGTGGGGATTCGGCGCAGTCGCCCACTGCGTAGACGTCTTTGATGTTGGTTTCCATCTTTGCAGTTGTTTTGATGAGTTTCGTTTCGCCCAAGGCTATGCCTGCTTTAGCGGCGAGTTCAGTGTTGCCTCTGACCCCAAAAGCGCTGATGAACAGGTCTGCGTTGATTTCTTCTTTGCATGCGACTATTCCCGTTACGTTCTCTTCGCCTAGGCACTCTTCGACGCCTTTTCCTGTGAGTATGACCATTCCCTTGTCTTGCAGCATTTCCTGAACTATTTTTGCCATGTCAGCATCGAGCATTTGAGGCAGGATTTGGGGGAGCATTTCAACAACGGTGACTTTCAAGCCTTTTTCTTGGAGGGCTATGGCCAATTCAAGCCCGATGAGTCCGGCCCCCATGACTACGGCGGTTTTGGCTCCGTTTTTGATGGCTTCGTCTATTCTTTCGCCGTCTTCGAGTGTTCTGAGTGAGAGTATGCCTTTTTTCTCTCTTCCTTTTATTGCGGGCATGAAATTGCTTGCGCCTGTGGCTATGATTAGGCTGTCGTAGGGGATGGTTTCGGTTTTGCCGTCTTTGGTTTGCGTGTCGATGGTTTTGTTTTGGGTGTTTATGTTTGTGACTTTGGTTTCTGTTCGCAGATCCAGCTTCATCATTTGGAAGTAGGCTGGCGGGAAGACGATGAGGCTTTGGAAGCTTGGGATTTGACCGCCTAAGACGAAGGGCAATCCGCAACGTGAGTAGCCAACGTGCTTTTCGTCAGCGATTAGTGTGATTTCTGCTGTGCGGTCGGTTTTTCTTGCGGCTGAGGCTGCGTCTACGCCTGCGGCGTGGGCGCCGATTATGACTATACGTCTTGGCATCGGGTTACTTTCCTAGGGTCTTATGCCACTCTACGGCTCTGTTAAAATCCATTAGAGTAGGGAGTTCAGCTTGAAGGTTCGTTGGCTTAACTACGAGTAGCCATGCCTTTCCGTATGGGTCTTCGTTTAGGAGTTCAGGTTTGGATTGGACTTCCGCGTTGACTTCGAGGATTTCGCCTGTTATTGGTGCGACTAGGTCGGATACGGCTTTGACCGATTCCACCGTGCCGTAAGGCGTGTTCTGTGTTATGCTTGTTCCAGCGGTTGGCAGTTCAGCGTAGACGATTTCTCTTAGTTGTTTTTGTGCGTAGTCTGTTACGCCTATGCGGACTTTGTCGCCTTCGACTTTTGCCCACTCAAACTCTTTCGTGTAGTACAATCCTTCTTTGACTTCAGTTCCATCAACTTTCACCATTCTGCATTTCACCTTTCGAATTGTGCACTAATCTTCGATGCCGTAGCCTTTAAAATTAACTGTCTACAAGAACCAATCGTACTGAAGAGGTCGAAACCGAATTAGTCTGAACCTTTGAACAGTAGATGATTAGAGTGTGTGTTTCGCAGATAGCATTTCAAATTTATGAATCAGCGCGCGCAGAGGAGAGATCGTTTTGCGAGTAAACGCTTTTAACTTTCCAGCTTGAATATTACCTACGTTTAAGGTGATGTTTCAAGTTGGTCAAGTGGGAGTATAAGGTGATCCTGATAAAGACACAGATCCATTCAGACGCTTTCCAAGCCGAAAAGAAACCAGTCATAGAAGACGTTCAAAACGACCTCAACGCCCTAGGCAACGAAGGATGGGAACTTGTCAGCATCCAAGACATCACCCTACCAGACAACAGAATGTTCACAGTCGCCTACCTCAAAAGACAGAAACACTAGCCCACCCCACAAGCAACATGCATTGTATTGTCGGACAGACAAATTCTGACCCACGACAAATGAGGTGGTTGAAAAACCCTAGAGGGGATAACCCGTATTGACGGGATTCAGATCCAATAACATGTTGAAAACGCCCCTCCGTCCTCCAGACCCCGAAAAACCCCCAACAAAAACCAGAAAACCAAAGCAAGAAGAGAAACAGACCACAACCCAAAAGGGCTTATGCGCTTACAATCCAGCCCCTTAGAGCTCTTTCAGCAAGCTCAGGAGCTGGTCCTTCTTCTCAAAATCTCCGCGCTTCTCCGCTTCCAAAATCGCGTGCTGCACCCACGTCCGAAGCTCAGGATAGAAACCCGCCTCAACCGAGTGCCTTCGCTCAACACGCTTGGTCCACGAACGCGCAGACCTACTTGATCTCCCTTTCAACATTTCCATACAGTTCACCTCCATACACATTCCTTCATAGTAGTATCTTGAAGAAAAGCAAACAAAACTCTAGCCTAATCCTATCCTTCTGTCCGTATTCCTCTCTACTGTAGCTCAACCTAAACATACAGTGCACGCCGTCATATATTAACATACGTGTGCAATCAAAAGCTGAACACGAACCCCCCTTCAATCGACGACCTAAACCATTTTGTCCGACAAAGCATTTCAGACGCACGACAAATCTACAGAGGTCTGAAAAACCATAAGGTGCTATCCCGTGTTGGCGATTTTTAGAGCAAATAACATGCTGAAATGCGCCGTTATCTTGCTGTTTTTCCTTGTATGAACTCCTCAACCGACTGCTTAGCCACCGAATCAGGCACCTGAATCGGTGGATGCTTAAACGCATACGAGCTTATGCTCAGCAGTTGACCGGCAATCTTCCTATCCAAACCCAACTTCACCGCCCTGATAATGTCAATAACCACGCCTGCACTGTTAGGCGAATCCTCAACCTCAAGCTTGACCTGAATCGTCAACGGCCTATCCCCAAACTTCCTGCCCTTGAGCCAAAGATAGCAAATCTTCCTATTACCCAAAAAAGGAACGTAATCAGAAGGCCCAATCCGAGTCGGCAAATCATAAGGCACAAGACTCGTAACCGCCTCAGTCTTACTAATCCGCTTAGTCTTCAACCGCTCCTCAACCGTCATATTCTCAAAATCCGTATCCCCGCCAAGATTAAGCTGATAAGTCTCATCAATAATCACCCCCCTGTCCACACAAAGCCTAGCCAAATTCCTGTGCAAAATAGTCGCGCCAACCTGACTCTTAATGTCATCACCAGCAATAGGCAAGCCTTTCTCCTCAAACTTCTTAGCCCACCAGAAATCCGAAGCAATAAACTCAGGCATACAATTCACAAAAGCGCAACCAGCATCCAAAGCCGCCTGAGCATAAAACCGCGCAGCCTCTCTACTGCCCACTGGCAAATAATTAACAAGAATCTCCGCCTTCGATCTCTCTAGAACATCAACGACATCCACTGGCTGAAGCTCGCCATCCTTGTAGACGTTGAAAACTTCCTTCATGTGCTCAGCTACACCATCCATGATTGGAGCAGTCGAAACCTTAACGCCCAAAGATGGAACATCAGCAAACTTTGCACAGCAATTCGGCTCAGTGAAAATGGCCTCGGACAAGTCCTTCCCAATCTTGTTCCTATTCACCTCAAAAGCCGCAACAAACCTCACATCCCCAATATGATAACCGCCAAAATCCACGTGCATAAGCCCTGGCACCGTTTGGTCTTCCTTCGCATCTTTATAATATTGCACCCCCTGAACAAGCGCGGACGCCGAATTGCCCACACCTACAAGAGCCACACGAATTTCAGGCATGCCAAACAAACCCCTTTCCTGCACTGGTCAGCTTAGGCTTTAACAATCGTCAACTCTTTAACCTTTTCTGGAAGCATGATAAGATTAAAAGGCAACCTAGAAACAGATACAGACCTAGAACAGGTGAAACGTGCATGGATGGAAGTGAAGTAACCGTCAAATTTGAACCTTTCACAGAAATCGTAGTGATGGAACGCGACTTCTTCCCAACTTCAGACGATATAGCAAGATTCGCATCAATCATCGCAGGAGGCAAAACCGCAGGACTATACTGGGCTGAAGGCGTAGTATTCCTCTACTTCCCAATCCCAGCATCTACAGAAACAGTCGCAAAAGAGCTAGTCCAAAACAAACGAGTCTACTGGGCATTCGTGGGGCATTCACTCATGCCAAAATATCAGCCAATCATCGAAACTAAAGAAAAAATGATTGTTCCAGTCGTCGACATGTCCTCAAACCCCCTGATCAAGAAAGTTGCCCTCTGGTTGAAAGAACAAAAATAGTTGACAAAAGCAACCTTTCTCATCAAGTATTCAAAATCGTTTGACAGGAAGCTCCGACTCATTGAGAGCAATACGCCTCAAAGGAACCATTTTTTCGGGAAAACAAGAAGGAGCCAGATTCATCAGACTCCCTTGGGTAAGAAAGCAGATTGTGGACAAGTTGAGTTTCACCCCGTATCTTGGGACCTTTAACATAAAAGTAGCCGAAGATAACGTTGCCAAGCTCAAAGAAGTGCTGAAAAAAGCAAAATCGATAGATATTTCTCCAGCTGAAGATTTTTGTCGTGGAAGATGCTTCAAAGCTTGTCTGATGGAAAATGTAGAGTGCGCTGTGGTCATTCCTGAAATTGCAGGATATGCAGAAGATGTCATAGAAATTGTTGCTTCTGCAAATTTGAGGAAGAAACTTCATCTAGAAGATGGCGACACGGTTGACATCAAGATAACGTTTTAAGAGGCTACTGTTTCGGTTTGGTTTCCAGAAATCCATGCATGTATTCGTTGAAGACGCTATTTTTCTTCAGATAAAGCCCATACTTCACAAGAGCATTCATAGCCCTAGCGGCATCCTCGGGCGAACCATAGGCTGGAATGTCCAACTTGTCAAACCTAGAACGCGTGTACAAAGCCATCTCTGTCTCTCCAATATCGCACGCGACAATAGGCTTGTCGTATTTGGCGGCGACTTTTGCCACTCTGTCAATGAAGTCTTCCTGCAAACCGGGTGCGTGATGCATGCCAAGCATTATCACACCATTAATCTCAGGATCTTGGAACACGATTTCCGTTGCACATTCGAACATTTCAGACGTTCCTGAACCTGTTATGTCCACTGGGTTAAGATTAGTCGCAAACTTCGGAAGCTTTCCTGTTTCCTTCAGTTTCTCAAACTTCATTATTGTCTTTTCGGAGAAACGTTTGACAACTAGACCCTTGGATTCTGATTCATCAACAGCCATTATGCCTGGGCCGCCAGCGTCCGTGATTATTCCCACGTTTTTTCCTGCCGCTGGAGGTTGCATGGCTAAGGCTTTTCCAGCATCTAGGAATTCCTCCATGTCCTTGGCCCTCAAGATTCCAGTTTGTGCAAAAACAGCATCATATATTCTGTCCGAGCCGGCAATGGCGCCTGTGTGTGAAGCAGCAGCCCGCGCCCCTGCCTCTGTTCTTCCAGATTTTAGAGCCACGATAGGCTTTTTCCTAGTTACCTTTTTGGCCACTTTGATGAATTCTCTGCCGGACTTTATGTCCTCAACATACAACAGTATAGTCTTCGTCTCTTCATCGTACAACAGATAATGCAGCATCTCCGTTTCGGTTACGTCGCACTTGTTGCCAAAACTTACAAACTTGCTGATTCCTATCTGTCGCCCAGTCAAGAAGTCGAGGATTGCCACGCCGAAGGCTCCACTTTGCGTGACTATTGCGATGTCTCCGGGTATCGGACGTGGCGTTGCAATAACCTCGTCTCCTGTTGTCAAGATCTTTGTTTCAGGCAGGAACAGCATGTCCACGCCCGCTCGCGTATCATAAACTCCAAGGCAGTTCGGCCCTAAGATTCGAATCCCGGCCTTCTTGGCTATCGTGACAACCTGATTCTCAAGATCGTGGTTTCCAACTTCGCCGAAGCCTGAGCTTATTATGACAATGTCCTTCACTTTCTTGGACACAGCGTCCTTCACTATGTCTGGGACAATCTTTGCAGGAACAACGATTACGACTAGCTCAAGTTCTCCTGGAACATCCTTTACTGAACGGTATGAATGGTATTCTAGGATAGAGTCCTCGTTTGGGTTGACTGCGAAGAGTTCTCCCTTGAAGATTCCTCTTCTCTTGTTTTCGACAAAATTTTTGAAAATCACGTGGCCTGCCTTGTTGATTTTTTTTGTTGCTCCTACGACAGCAACTGAGCTGGGTTTGAAAAAAGCTCCTAGTTGCCTAACCGATGATTCCATTCGGTTTTTTCACCTTTTTGCTTCTAACAATGACTATGGGTTTATGTTTTACTGTCTCAAGCATCTCCCAACTCACACCAGTCAGTTGTGTTTTGAACGTTTCAGCCATGTCCCACACCGTTCTCCCTGCACCCGACCCTCTTGCGCGATTTGCAATCTCAGCAACTTCCAAAGCCTCTTCGGCACACATTTTGCCCCCAGCCAACACCAACGGCGTCGCCCTTCTCCTGAACTTGAACACTCGCCCAATTACGTAGGAGAGAACCCCGCCGATAGAATGGATTCCTCTGATTGGCTTCGGTCGCGGGGCAAAATGGAAATTCCTGAAAGAATAGGTCTTGTCGGTGTCCACAATCATCACAAAAACATTCTTTCGCATTCTTAACCACAATTGCTCGCGTATCTTCCGAGCTATCTCATCCGCGTCTCTCAACGGCAAACTTACATAAGAATAAGCTAGGTTGCTACCATCAATACCGCCTTCAGAACCAAACATTAGAGCCTGCAAAAGGCCAGAATGCTGCAAGGCAGCTTGCTTGTGACGGCTCCCTGTTTCCAGTGGATATTCACGGAGGCGTTGAAGCATTCTTTTCCGGAAATGGCACAACGGACCAAGAAGACAGCCCCAAATCATTCGCATCCAATATCTAGCTATCAGCCTCGCGTTTAAACTCGGTTTAACGGATTCTTCATTTATAATGTTGTTTATTGCGACTGAAATCGCCTTTTCAGATATGACCACAATGTCTCCGTCTGCAATTCTTCTCTTAACACTATCAATGATCTCTTGTACGTAGTTTTTTCCTGGTTTCCAATACTTTGTGGTGATAGCTAATGATCTGTATTTGTCCATTTTCTCATGCTACTGTAGTGTGGAGTCGGAATCTCGAAGTTGCGCTATTCCCACTGCTTCTTAATCCATTCTTCTACTCCGATCTCTTTCATTTCAAGAAGTTCCTTCTTTTTCTCAGGAGTGAATACGTTACTATGTTTGCCCTTCTCATCCCAGTTTGCGCATGGGAAATCCTGGCATGCAAAGCAGAAGTCTATACCTTTTTCAATGCAGCATTTGCGAATTGGACAGCCGCTCCATCCTCCACCACCCTTGCAGTTGAAACTACAGACACTTTTCGAAAGAATCTCCAATCCCTTTATGGTGGCCTTCGAATCTCCTCCTTTCTGATTAACCCATCCTGCAACCTCAAAATGACCCTGGACCAAATCCAAAAGACGTTTGGCAGGTTCTTGAATTTCGCCGTTATACCAGTAGCATGTGCGACAGTATCCTCCACAATATGCAACTTCATTAGCTCTGGCTTTCTTCAGCTTTTCAGCCATACGATTTCTTCCCAAGAGACTACAGTTCTGTAAATCGTCTTTTTATCTTTCCGATATCGCATTCTGGCGGCTTCATCTTTCCTTCAGAGCAGAAGCCGAGCTCTACGCAGGACGGCCCAGCATTCTCAAATAATGCAGGCGCAGCATTCTTCACCTGCTTGAACATTTCAGTTGCCACTTCCCTCATCTCCCACTGAGCACGTGCACAGCATCGCAAATTGAAAAAATGCCGCAGTTCACGAGCGTTCATCGTCACGATGATGTTTGTCTTGGCGGCGTTTGGAAGAACAAACCTTGCATCCTCCTTAGGAATTCCCATTTTCAAAAGACGCTGATATGTTTCAGAGATTCTCTTCAGTGTCTCGTCAAAAGCTTTCTTCGCTTCAGGATTGTCTGCTATGCTTGGTGGTGCAACGTAGTTTTCCAGTGTGTTGTATTCGACGTAGCGCTGGCTCTGCTGCGTGTACGACGCAATGCGGTGCCTAACGAGCTGATGCGTCATGGCTCTAGAAACGCCTTCGATGCTGAACGTGAATGATGCGTGCTCAATTACCGAGCCATGCCCATAGCCAGTCACCCGCCTTATTATTCGCTTGGCAGTGTCGGAATCCATGTTTTCAAAAATCTCTGACGGAGTTCCGCTCTTCGTTGTCGTCAATGCCGCAACTCCGCACAGTCGTTCGGCATCTGCAGTGTAGCGGAGAAGCTTAACCTTCAACTTCCAGCCTCACTCTTCCACTTTAGCATGCTAGAGCTAGATTTGCTTTGTGCAAAAATGCTTGATTGAAACAGCCTTCGTTGATGCTATATGCGTGCGTAGACTCGGTCGCTCGTGTATTTTCCGCTTTCCATTTCTGTTTCTATCTCATGCAGCAACAATATTCTTTTAAATGTAGGTGGATGCGTTGCGAACAGGCTGTTCATTCTTACCCATGTGGACTTGGCTTCTTTTTCCATAGCAAGCTCCAACTCATGCTCATCCAAAACCCCATCATGATCCAAATCATACTCCTGCTTCTTGTCCATTATTTCCGCAATCTCTTCCTTAGCTTGTCCTGGATCGCCTATATAGAAGGCTCTGGCACCAGAAGGTGGTTTCGACGAAAGCGACAGTCCATAAGTGATTTTAGCAAGCCCACTTTCCAAGCTTCTGGGAGAGCCAGTCACATAAGCTGAGTACGCATCTGCGTAGTGTTCTCGCAGTCTACTGAGTCTCATCACAAAAAGCAGTGAGATGAAGTAGACTACGTAAGAGATTACGCCAATGGCAACTAAGGCTGCTCTCATGCTGCCTTCATCCCTGTTTCTGGATGATCCTCCAGCAAACCATGATGCTTGCCACGTTGTCCTAGCGACAAGATAAGCAAGCAAAGGTAACGCTGAAAGCACCGTCATGACTATGTAGTCTTT
>Ga0315279_10006612_pt1 | contig 14599 bp, 14 predicted proteins | sample YL17G06_20_MG_FD_203694 | JGI IMG/M metagenome (GOLD analysis project Ga0315279, IMG submission 203694) | Sediment microbial communities from Yellowstone Lake, YNP, Wyoming, USA - YL17G06_20 | ecosystem: Environmental > Aquatic > Freshwater > Lake > Sediment | place: USA: Wyoming | collected... | reverse complement strand
CTGAGAAATTTTTTCAGGTTTATTTGTTCGAAATCTAGTCTAAAAGCAGTGCCAGCACTCTCCACACCTGGAATTGTAGTTGGAATCACAAGCCTTGAATTTTTAGTGGTCGGGGTTTGTTGAAAGTCAATGGTAATGAGCGGAATTTTCACGATTTTTTTACACAAATCAAATGGCAGATTCGAAACAGGGTCGGCGCCTAAGACAAATAATAAATCTATTTCATCATTTTTCAATAAGTTCCTGAAAACATCTTGATTTTGGGTAACCTCCGCATCTCGAAAATTCGCGTTTAATTCGACGTCATATGTTTCTTTCAAATTCTTGGCAAATCCGATTGCATTATAGCCACCATCTAGTGGAATCGCTCCAAAATTCACCCCTTTTTGTTGAAGCACCTCTACGAATCGAAATAGGGTCTCCAAGCTTTCAGGGGTTTTTAGATAGCCATTACCGAAAAAGAGAACTCCGGTACGCGTATCTTTTAAGTACCCGGCAATATCATAGATATCCTTGCGGGACACATTAGCAATCCGCTCTTCACTAAACGATTCTCCTTCCAAAATTTGAATTAAACTTTCCAAAAGACGGCTATCTGTTCCAGGGGTAACTTTCTGAAAAATCTGGGAAAATTTTGACATATCTGTGGTCCTAATATCAATAGTTATTGCCCGCCGGTCTTCAATTCCCCGCGATGTATTGCTCCCTCTCGCTAGTAACGCATATTTACTCAGAAGGCGTATATGCGAGGCAGTTGGATTACAGCCCAAGAAAATCAGTAAATCTGCATTATCCTTAATCGCCGGGAGTTTCGGGACCTCAATGCCTTTTTGGAGGATTTGTTGAACTGCGGCCCCGATAGTGAAATTTGAAGAGCAATCAATAATCCCCTTATATTTTTTGGCAAGTTGAATTCCTTTCTGTTGAACCTCCGATGTTGCAGAGGACCAACCATAGAAAAAGGGATTCTTCGCCTCTTGGAGCATCTCAATTGATTTAGCTAATATATCTTCATAAGAGGTTTCTTGAACTTCTCCATCTTGCCTAATTAATGGTTTTAGAATGCGATACTGAAAATCTACCTGATAATACCGTCCATATCCTCGTGCACAAACATGATGCGTTTTTATTATTTTCCCACTTTCCACTTCGACAGCGATATCATCACAGAGAAGCGAACAGCCCGTGCATACCAGGTTCGTTTCGATTTCGGTCATTGCATCACCTCAATATTCGAATAGCTCGCGTAGGGCAATAGGATTCACAAATCCTGCAATTCGTGATAGGCGGCTCATATCGGCGGCATTTCTTGATAATTTGGATTTCCGCTTTACTATCTACCACCCTAAAAAGCACATTTTCATTATCTGGACTCGGGCCTCCCCCCTCTCTACATTCTTCACAGGCTCTTGCATTTGGAGGACATGCCACCACACAATTTCCACATCCGGTACAAAGATCTGTATCTAGCGTAATTCCAGTCTCTAGGACATTTCCCACAGGTACTATGAGTTCTACTAATTTTTCATAATTCGCTTTGTTTTTAGGTTCCAGCAGATAGGGGCATTCTTCAATTTTTCTTTCCCGCGTCAATAATTTCACTGCGAATGCCATGCAGCTTGATTCGCCACATTCCTTACAATTAGTTTTAGGCAGTAGGTTATAAATTTGAAATGCACTAACCGGCATTTAAGGTGCCTCCTCTAATTCTTTCAGGATTGTTTCCAAATTTGAAATTGATTCCTTCGTGGTTTCTATAGAGGCCTTAAACCAAATTTGATTTTGTTGAAAATTCTCTTCACTAATAAGCCGATTTGCCCATGGACTACTCGGAATGACAACAACCCCTTCGCTCGTTTCAAATTCATTCTTAATCGCCTTTAAAACCACTGATCCCGTTTTTGTGGTAACCTTCACGTTCCCTTCTTTCATTCCAAGTGTCTTTAAATCGCTGGGATGAATTAAACAGACCGCTGCATTTTCTTGATATTCCTGTGATAATTTCCCGTACCGTGCGGTTTTCTCTAAATTGATTATCCTGCCAATATTAACCAAAACCTCTATCCGAGGGACCAACGATTTGTAAAAATCCATTTTGAGACCCCATCTACTTTGGAGTAAGTTACCTATCTTAACTGAATAATCTTTTTCCTACAAGCTTCCATACAAATCATACATACATCACGAATCTTATTTTGATTATCATTGCATTTGTTTTCATTGAGCGCCCAATCTTCCTCATATTCAATCGCTTGAACTGGGCAGCTAGTTGCACACTCAAGGCATTTTAGGCAATCATTCGGATTTGTGATATACGGATAGTAATACTTCATTCTAAGTTAGATATGTGTAAAAAAATAAAATGATTGCGGTAATAATTTCTATTAATTTCAAGGCGCTAACTTTTTCATTTTTTAAACAAATGCAACTTTGCAAGCATCATTTTTGCCGTTCTATACCAATATTCCCTGTCACTCGTTAATAAATCGTCGAATCCAGATTTAACTTTGTTGCTGAACTCAGAATATAATTCCCTCGCCATTTGCTCTATTAAATCCCAATTATATTTAAGGACTTCAAATCGCTCCTTTAATATTTCTTTCCCACTTTTTTCCATATTAACACTTCCCTTAAAAATAATATATTAAGAATTCTAATAAATAGAAAAATAACGATTTTTCATTATAAGTTAGATAATAGGAAAGAAAATAAAATAATTATGGCAACTATTTCTTTTAATTGTGTTCAATCAGTAATTAGAAATTCAATAAGCTTGAAAAAAAGAATTTTAAAAAATTATTTTGGAATTAAATCAAGATTCTTTTTCTTATTCAGATAGAGTTGGCCCTTCGTTTTCGCACTTGGTGGGAGACTGGCAAAATCGCCTTCAAATTTCAAGTAGTTCCCTTTTATTTTTTCTTCTTCGCTTATTTGAATTTCCTTGACTTCTTCCACATAACTGAAGGATGGTAAAATTTCGGAGAGTTTCCCATTAATAATTATAATTCCACCACTCATTTCGCCTCCCACTCTTGGATCCACATCTCCATCAACGATAATGGTTCCTGCATTCATATGCGTCCCCAAAAATGCGCCTGTATTGCCTTCTATATGCATCAACATCGCTTTGCCGTTTAACCATAAGCCGACTTCGCTACCCACGTTTCCATGCACCACTATTTTACCCTTTGAACTTGCCATCCACGTGCCGCGTTTGGCGCCCCCAAGATAATTCCCTGCTGAACCTTGTACCTCAAATTCACCACCTTTCATCTCCATGGCACAAAAATCCGCACAATCGCCTTCCACTGTTATCTTCCCGCCTTTCATATCGTCTCCAGTATGCATCCCAGCATTCCCTTTTATCAGGATTTCCCCTGCCGACATACCTACCCCTAGAAACTTTACTCTATCCACATTACCATTGATCACTATTCTTATATCTGCTGGCTCTTCTGCAGATTCTCCCTCTATATCGAAAAACTCGCCTAGCTCTTTGGTTCTATTCCCCTTCAAAATCTTTATCTGGGCTATTTCCTCAATGCTTTTCTTTGCCACAATGTTTGGAGATATTTCAATTTCTAGCGGGATATTCGGCAATTCCTTTGGGGTTAGAATGATTTCACTCAAGATTTAACTCTCCATTCAAAAATATTTCTTTTATACTATGCTACGATTCTTTCTGAAAATTTAACTTTTTCTCAATAGTAAATACAACAAAATTTTCTCAATCTACTAATTTTAATGAGATTTCTGGCGATTTCAATCTTAAGGATCAATGGAATTCATATGACCACCAAAATATATCAATGCAAATTCAATTTTAAAGGAGGCAAAGGTGGAACCTCCTTATCTTTCCATTCTTCAACAACTGGACAATCCCACCAAGAGGGAGGAATTTTTGAATAATTTCCATATTTCTGAATTCCTTTTTCAAAAGCCTTAATATTTTCCTTTGGAACTTGAATATGGTAATATTGCGGATAATAATATGCCCCGAAGCCTCCGTTCGGCGTTCCTAAATTTCGGTTCATGTGCCAGACTTCACGTTCCACCTCATTAGGAGTGCCTCGGATATAGATCGATTGAATGTTTACACATGCCCAAAACATGATTTTTCCCAGAAATGGCTTTAAATCGGGATAACCTGTCATTCGTGGGCTGTCAAGTTCTAATGCATCAATTCCCCACTCAATTAATAGTGGGATGAGTTTATCTATTTTCCCACAGCAATGATGATGAAACTCACAGCCCAAATCATGAGCCGTATCAATTAAAGATCGATAAGTGGATTCATAAATCTCTTTAAATAAAGTTGGAGACATATATGGTTGGAATTGTGTGGCTAAATCCTCATACAATAAAAATCCATGCGGTTTTACCCCCACTTTACTATACATTTTCATTTGTTTTACCAAAATATTAGTAATTCTCTCAAGAAGATCCTTAACATTTTCTGGATTTTTCTTATGATCTATTAAATATGGTGTAAATCCGCGCATATTAGAGGCGATCGTAAAAGGACCAACCCCAATTACGGGCATTCGATATTTATTCCTTCCAAATAACTTCCCTTCGAAGCCCGCCAATCTATATCGACTTTTATCTTCAGGATTCAGGAAATACTTATCAATATAGCCATCTAACTTCGACCAATCCGTCAGTGAAGCTCTTTGCGGATGCCCCATCGAACTATTATCCCCTTTATTAATCCAAATGCAGCCCCATTCATCTATTTCCTCATGGGGTTGAATCTGCCAATTTTTATATTTCGGATCTTTTGCCCATCCCGGCTTTTTCCATTTATGTAACACATAAATGTTATTGGTGAAATGAGGAAAGAGTCCCTCTTCGCCTTCATTCCATCCGGGCTGCCAACTTTTGGGTGCCGTAGTACCAAAAGGAAGTACATCACTCTTAAAAAGTAATGTATAAAGCGACATGAAATTCATGACCGGTATTCTATCTGGACCTGAAAACTGAAGCGCCGCTCTCACTCTTTCAAATGAATTCATTAAATTCCCTGATTTATTCTATTAACTTTTCTTAGCTTAAAGAATTGTTATAAATTACAAATTATTTTAATAATAACCCAGCAAATAATTTTTATTAAAATTTTTATTACAATTCTTAATATAACAAAATTGAGGCGCTAGTAAGAATGGTTTCATCCGAAGATCGCATCCTAAACGCCATGGAACTGGGAGATCCCATTGATAAAATACCAAAAATGGAGATCTTTTCTTCTATTCTCCCATTTATCAAAGTATTAATTTCTTGGGAAGCATTTCCTCCCAAAATTCGGAGGTTAAATAAAAAATGGCGTATTTTAGAGGAATCTATAAACTCCATAAAAGAGATATTACGCATGAAGCCAGTCAATTTGAATGAGCCACATACCCTATATGGACGATTATTCCGAAAATCGCCTTTTCCTAACCTCGTTCTCAAAAATTTCTCACTTGAACCGGAACCAAATCCCGAAAAAGCGGATAAAAGCGCCATTTGGCTCTCAACTCTATATGCTCGAATGCCCATTAAATTAAAATATGATTTATGGTGTTTAGTATCGCTTTCATGGCCCGATTCTGTTGCTGGCTTCCAACCAGGACCAGATGGCAATTATTACTATACAAGTAAAGAAGGTGTATTTGCGGATATTCGAGCCAATGATCTAGAAGTTCTGGAGAAAGGCATCATTGAAGATGGTATAGAAAATCAAATTCAAAGATGCAAAGAGTTCTATGAATCGGCACAGGTGGACCGCTTTGTTAATATCATTAATCGTTCAATTAATGCACGGTATCGCGGCAAAAAAATCAAAGATCAAGTTTTAGCAACTATCCTAAACAATGGCATCTTTGAGGTTTGGTTAAGCGCCTTTGGAAATCATAATATGCAGGGATTCTACCGGAAAGTTTTTCAAGAACACCGAAATGGGTGTCAGGGCCCCTACTTTGAACTCTTAAAAGCAAAGACGAAGACCCTGTGTGATCTCATCAAGCGCCTTGCCGAAATTGATTTGAAGGTCTTTGTATTAGGGGACGATTGCGCAACAATCCATGGATCGATGTTACCCCCCAAGATTTATCATGACTTCATGGCTGTCCACATTAAAAAACTCGCGGACGAGGCCCACCGAGTTGGTATGAAGCTCCTATTGCATACCGATGGGAAGTTTAAAATTGAAAATCAAGAAGATTATGAGCAAAGATGGGCGTTTATGAATATTCTTCTGGATACCGGGATCGATGCATTACACCCCATTGAAATGTGGGCCAACGATATTGAAGAATTGAAACGAGAATTTGGGCATAGAATCTGTCTCTGTAATGGAATTAATACCATTGAACTGCAAACAGGCTCTCGATCCTCCGTCGCGCGATTAACCTATAACATTTTAAGTAAAGTGTATCGCGGCGGCGGAAATCGGCTCAATGGATATATTGCCGGATCGGATAATACCTTAATGGCAGGCTGCCAACCCCATCTGATTCGACAGATGCTTTATACCGTTGATAACTTTGGAAAGAAGATTCTAGGTTTGCCGAGACCTTCCTGAAGCCGTTATATTAGAAATTTTTTTATAAACGCACCAATTTTCTCAATTGCGTCTCGACTCTCTGGCGCAACGATCGCGAAAGCTTGAAACACATGAACCATATCGGGCCAGATATCGAGCGCGACCTCAACCCCCGCAGCCTCTGCACGCTCAGCGAAACGAACCGCATCGTCAAGGAGGATTTCTGCGGTTCCTACATGAATAAGCATAGGCGGCAAGCCGTCTAGATTCGCATAAAGGGGCGAAATCAGCGGGTTCTTGACATTGTCATCCGCTCTATATAGATTCGCATCAAAATCAAGTTCTTCTGGACTTAAAAACGGATCTTCTGCTGCTTTTAGCTTGATTGAATCCCCTGTCTGTGCTAAATCGGTCCACGGAGAGAGCATTACTGCGGCAGCTGGAAGCGTAACCCCATAATCTCGCAATTTAACCAACGCTGCTGCTGTTAAGCCACCCCCAGCAGAGTCTCCTGCGATCACCACATTCTCAGGTGCGATCCCCTCTGTGGAGATTAACCATTGGTATGCAGTTACTGCGTCTTCTAATGCTGCAGGAAACGGGTGTTCTGGTGCCAGGCGATAGTCTATAATTAATAGGCGCACATTTGAGGCTTGTGCAATTCGAGCTCCAAGATCTTTGTGCGTATTAATGGAACCCGCTACATAACCACCGCCATGCAAATAAAGAATCACCTTGTTTTCTAAACACCCGGGGAACCAGAACCACTTGGCAGGCACACTTCCTGCCATAATTGCTTCCTTTTTGGTTCCTCTTGGAAGCCCTGCAAGCGAAGCCAAACCCTCCAGTCCGGTCCGTGAGGCTTCAACTGATAACTCTGCTTTCGATTGAAGTTCTCTCAGCTGAGCTTTAACGCTTTCCATCTCCGGACTTACCATTCATTCCCCTCAAATTAGCATGTTGCATCTCGATATACCCATTAGTTAATTTTTAAATTTAAATTTTAATACCCAGTATTCACCTTTGATTTTACATTTACATATACATTCAAAAAAAAACATTAACTATTGCCAACTGATCATCGAGGAACAGCCTAAGCCAGCTTTATCCGTTACTCTTTTAAGAATTCTAAAGGTTGATCCCTCGTATCCGCATTCAGGGCATTTGTTTTCAGAGATTAATTCGACTAAATCATCAACCAGCACCGCATGGCTTACCATGGCATTTACGCCGAAAGGTGTTAAAGATTCAAGGAATCCGGTTTCTCCTACCTTCACAGGTTCCAGTGTATTAATATCTCTCACAAGAATTCTGGCATAGGGCGGGCAATGCATCACAAAATCCTCGTATTTTTTGGACCAATGACTCCCAAAAATTATTGGGCTTTCCGTAAAACCATAAATATCAACTACTTGACTTTCCTCAGTACCGAATGCCTCGACAATATCCGAAACGAATTGGGCTTTATCAATTGGATCGTATTTCATTTGAGCTTTGTGCCCATCCCATCCTCCGCCACCCAATACTACATCAAAGCTCTTTCCTAAATTATAGGAAATGCCTTTTTCTTTCATAAGCGCCATAAAATTCTTTACCAGCTGATTGCTGCCTCCTGTGGCAAGATATAATCTCTTCTCCTCCGGTTTTCTCAAATTCTCTTCAAAGGTCTTGAAAACAAATTTTGAATTGATAATGAAGGCACCCACCAAGCTCCTCGTCACTATAATAGCGTATATTGCCCTTAATAATGAAAAATTGATTAGATATTTAACTTTCGCCATTTTATTTGTTACTTCATAATAGTTCCCCGCATATGACCGAACAGGCCTTAGTTTGGTATATCTCATCACAAGTCTATTTAACATGTTTGCGCTGGGTGAAAAGATCGAGATTAATGCTCTACTCCAATCCCGCGGAATAAACTCTAAAAAACACTTTCTAGCCATCTCTGATAAGAATTCGACATCATCATTATTAACTCCAACAAGAGAAGGATCACCTGAGGTGCACGAGGACACATTCCAATGATCAAATTGAGGTGAATTATCGGGAATTTTTAAGAGCCTTCTATAATGATCCGCACTTTGTTTGTAAAACATTGTTGGAACGTAGGGGACTGTAACTAAGTCATCAATAGTATTTAGATCATCCAGCCGAAATCCCCCTTTATCCACCAATTCCTTGTAAAAAGAATTAATCTCAATTGATTCTGCAATGACTTCTCGTATCAGCTCAATGAATTCAGTATCCTTATATTTCTTTTCAATAGTTACAGATTTACTTAGTACCATCCTTTATCACCCATAATCTAACTTAATTTTATATAATAAATTTCTATTTAATGTAGTATTTATCATTTTATTTGATTAATAAATTTTAAGATTGACTAAATACCCTTGTCAGTTATAGACCGTAAGCCTTAGGTGTACTAAAATGAGTGATTTGGGAATCAAGGAAAAAACTGAGAAAGACAAGTATGAGGCCGCCCTGGATTCTTTAACAAATGAGAATGTATTCATCATGAAATATTTATACGAGAATTTTTCAATGGACGAGATGGAAAAATATTGCAACTGGGATGTTAATCTATCCGTAGAGCGGCGAATTGGCCCGCTGAAAAATGCACTTATTCAGATGCTAAATAAGCTGGCTAAAAAGGCGCTGCTAAATACCTTTATTAAAACGTTAATTGATGAGGGTCAATTCTTAATCCCCTTAAAATGTTTCGAATCAATCGAAATCACCGACGAAACTGGCAAAATCGTAATTAACAAGTGTCCTGCGAAGAAGAATTTCAATAAGGCGGCTAAAAAATTGGGGTGCAAGGAGTATTCTTGGGCCTCGGAAGGGCTGGGCTATTGCAAATATTGGTGTTCTCCCTTATTTCAGAAGTTCCTTGAATATATCAAGGTTCCCTTAGACATGGAATATACCGATAATGGGTGCATTATTACCGCCACTTTAAAGAAGTGATTAGATGAATATGTTTTAGCACAAAATTGATTTTTTGCATAAATTTTATGCATAAATTTATTAAATATGATAAGAATAGTTAATTCATGGAAGAACGACATAGGAGATTATTAATAAAGCAAAATCCGTGGTGGCAGGACGAAACAACAGAGCTACCTGAATTTGAAAGGGATTTAATTAAAGAATTGTTAAAATACGAAGAATATAAACAAATTATTTGTATAATAGGTTTAAGAAGAGTTGGAAAAACAATCTTAATGAAGCAAATAATTCAAAAATTGAATGCATCTAAAAATAATATCTGTTATATCTCATTTGATGACATTGATTTTCAGCAATATAGAATTGCTGAGGATTTAATTAATTACTTTCTAGAATTCTCAAATAAAAATGAAAAAAGATTTTTATATCTTGATGAAATACAAAAATTACCCAATTGGGCAGACCTCCTAAAAGTCTATTATGACATTGAAGAAAATCTAAAAATTTTTGTTTCAGGTTCTGCAAGCCTTGAAATAAAAGAATATAAAGAAACACTTGCTGGAAGAATTTTGACTTTTCATTTACCTATTCTCACATTTAAAGAATTTGTAAGATATTTTGGAATGGATTACAGTTTATCTGAAAATTTGTTCAGGGATTATGACTTGAAATTCATAACCCAAAAAGAACGATATAAGGAACTCTTTGAACTCTATTTGATAAAAGGAGCTTTCCCTGAACTTCTAGAGATAGCTGATAAGGATTTTATAAGGAAATATATAAAAGAATCTGTAGTGGAAAAGGCAATAAGCGATATATCAAAAATCGCTCTTGAAAATGAAAAAATAATTTACGAACTGTTCCGTCTTCTAGTAAATAGCAACGCACAATTATTTGAAATCGTAAACCTTGCGAGCATTTTAAAAATAAATAGAAATCTTGTATCCTCTTATCTTACTTTACTTGAAAAAACATTTTTAATAAAAATCAGCTATAATTTCACTGCAAGTATTTCTAAGCAGGTTAGAGCAAGTAAAAAGCAATATTGTGCTCATAGTTCTGTCGTAATTGCATTACTCGATTATCCTATTGAAATATTAAATACAGAAGTTGCAGGGCACCTTGTTGAGGCCACGATTGCCAATAATCTCGAAAACATTTCTTTCTGGCGAACTCCTCACCATGAAATTGATTTTATAATAAAGAGCGATAATAAGATAATTCCAATAGAAGTTAAATATAAAACACGAATCGATAAAAGCGATATTAAGAGCATCTTAAAATTTATGGAAGAATTTCACTTAAAAAAGGGTTATATAATAACTAAGGATTTACTTGAGCAACAGAAAATTAATGAAAATGAATTAATTTTTATTCCTGCTTGGTTATTCTTATTAATGAACTCTCAGTATTAACAATAATATCGGAAATATATATGTCCAATGAACCCCGAATTTCAATAGACCCAGACATTTGTCATGGAAAACCTTGTATCAAAGGAACAAGGATTCCCGTATCGCTTATTCTCGAAATGATTGAATATGGGCTATCTTTCAAAGAAATACTTGAAGAATATCCGCATCTCAGTATTGAAGACATAACGGCATGCATTAAATTTGCAAAATCAAAATAATTGTTTCTTAAAAAGAAACTAACTTTGTAAAAATTTTAGTAATGCATTTTTTTGCCTACTATTCTCTTCTTCGTCAAGCCGCTTCGCCTCATAAGCTAACCCTTTAACCGCCTTTCTGATCATTTTCTTTGGCAGTGCCTTTCGTGCCAATTTGATATTTTTTCGGTCCTTTATATATTGCGAATCATAATACCGTTCCCAAGTAGTAGCTGTAAAGTCATCTACATTGAACATTTCAGGAAGCTGAGGGGCGATAACGTTTCTGATATCAGCTAAATTAAATTGATCTCGTCCAAATACCCAATAATTTTTTTCATATTTTAAGGACGGAAACTGGATATCCGGGCGTTTTGTTGAGAGATATCCAGACTGTCTATCGTAAAATAGAATAAGAAAATCCGGATAGCGCCTCCAGAAATGATGGAACATTAAATCAATAATATTATGCTCAGGGCTTATTTCAGTCACTAAGAGATACTCAGGATAAACATCAAATCGAATGAATGCGTTCAATCGATAAAGTTCATTCATAACTTCTTTACCACGCCGATAAAATTCATGTGCGATTTTAGTCACTTTATTTTGAATTATCGCCGGATCGCGTTCGATTACCTTCTTTACTCGGCAAACTAAATCATCCCGCTGCGATTTCTTATGGCGTTGTGCCATTTCAAGAAAATAGCCTATTGAATTGTCATTCAGGTTAATACCATTCGTGCAGGACATTTTGTGCCACCTTGATATCCTTTTTCTCCAAGAAATTATCCAATTGCGTCTGCCTTTTATGTGAAACTGTAATATATGGGCGAGCGCGTTTTAAAACCACGCCCATATTTTTTAACTGCTCAAATTCCTCAATAGCAATTTTACTTTTCCTCAAATTTATTACTCGCTGCGCAGAGAGCGGACCTATCCCAGGAACATGCACTAAATCCTCATAACTCGCTTCATTAATTTCCACAGGAAATCGTTGTGGGTCTGCATTGGCAATCAGCAGCTTTGGGTCCGCAGCGAGCGGGATATTACCATTATCATCGAAGGCTAATTCAAGTTCACAGAATTTGAAATCATATTTCCGATACAACCAATCCGTCTGGTAGAGACGATGTTCCCGGATGATTGGCGTTGGTGATGCATTCTCTAAGGGCGTATTTTGAATTGGATGGAAAGCTGAATAGTAAGACCGATTCAGTAACATATTATCGTACAACCATACTGACATCTTGAGCAATTCCCGATCTGATTCCCCTGCGCCTCCAACGACAAATTGAGTTGTATGACCTGCGGGAATATTTCCATGCTTTTTCTTAAATCCTTTTATCCAGGCCATCCTCGTTAAAATATCATTCTTATATTCCTTCGTGGAACTCAGTTCTTGAAATCGGCTTTTATTGGGTGCCTCACAATTGACACTGACCCGGTCTGCATACTGTACGCCCTCTTTAATCAAATAATACGGCGCATCCGGAAGAATTTTCATGTGAATATAGCCTTCAAAATTCTCCTTCATGCGCAGCCCTTTCACAACCTCAATCAATCCTTCCATCGTGCGTTCCGCGTTTTGACACACGCCCGAACTTAGAAAAAGCCCTTCTACATAATTTCGGAGATATAAATTCATGAATAGATGTGTCAATTCCTCGGGTTCAAAACTCGTTCGCTGGCGAGTGGCGCATGAAGTTGCATTGAAACAATAATGGCAATCATGGATGCACTTATTTGTATATAAAACCTTCAAGAGTGTGACACAGCGCCCATCGGGCAGAAAAGAATGACAAATCCCCGAGGCAACTGGCGCCCCAATGTATCCTGCACTCCTTCTTAACGTACGATTGGAAGCGGTACTTGCACAGGTATCGTACTTTGCGGAGGCGCCTAAGACCTCGAGTTTTTGAAGCGAACTCATTATGCTTTCTGATGTTTTAAAATTCTTTAAGTTTTAGGAATTTTGTCGAAGTTTTAACGGGGAAAAAAGGATTTTAAATTCATTTTTTCACTATAGAGAGATAACTGAAAGTATTATTGCCTACACTGATTTCTTGGAAGTCTTAAATTTAGTGCGTTTATGAAGCCATAATATCCCCAGGATAATTATCAAACCTTCTGGAATTACTACACTTAATACCCACCAGGGAAATGGCATTTGTTTGCCTTCAATTTGGATGGTCAGGGATGTAGTGGCATTATTGTTTGCTTCATCTGTTACTGTGAGATTAACGATATAACGTCCCGGATTCAAGTAGCTATGACTTATAAGGGGTCCATCAGTTATGGTTATGTTCCCATCACCGAAATCCCACGTATAATGGATAATATGGACGTTATCAGTAGATTTGCTTGCGTTGAACCGTATGTAATTTCCCCCGATTCCGGTTTTTATCGAACTAAAATTAGCTATGGGCGGAATTCTATCCCTGACCTGAATCCAAATGCTGGTCGCATTCCACCAGCCTGCATAATCAGAAACATTTAGTGTCACTTTGATGGTTCCTACATTATTGAAGGTATATGAAAAATTAATCCCAATATAAAAACTGGGCATAATGTCCGTAAAACTCCATGTATACCACTCAATAGCAATATTATCTGTTGATTTGCTCCCATTTAATTTCAGCAATGTTCCTGTATCTATAGTCCTATTAGTTCCCGCCCATACTGCCGGTGCTGTTTTATCCAATTTAATTCCAGTTAAAAACTTGTGAGGGATCTCCTCATCATTGTTAAACCCTACACTCCAATATTCCAACCTATTATTAGCCCCTTCGGTAGTGATGCATGGCTGACCGTTCTGACTAGTATTATGGAGTGCGCCCCCATTAATTCTATAATAGGTCTCCGCGTTACCTGTTAAATTATTTTTAACTGTGAGATTGATCGTGAAATCGGACTTATGCCATAGCTCATCATAATCATTTACGGTGGTTGGTGATTTATTAATCCATGCTTCATCAAAGGTGACTCCTTGATCATCTTTCGCTTGCAAATGGAGTGAACCATTTTTGAAAACATCAATTACACAGAAATCAAAGAGGGAAGCTATGTATGCATCATACCAATGGGTTCCAGGAGTGGCAAGAGGAGCTCCCCACCCACCAGAAACGATATACATTGTTCCATTTTCATATTCTTGCGCTTCAGTCGTGGATGCCGTCAAATTGATGGGTTTCGTCCGCATATAAATATGATCGTGTCCGGCAAAAACTATATCCACATGATATTTATCAAAGAGCGGGACCCAATAAGTCCTCGCATCGGGATTCCCTGAATGGCTTAGGCTTGCATCTATTGGGGGTTGATGAAATACTGCAAATTTCCAGGTAAAATTGGCGTGAGCGACGAGGTCGCTCTCTAACCAAGACGTTTGGGCGCCCGATATACTAGTTTCTGTACTGAGACAAGTGATATGGATATCAGGTCCCCAATCATAAGAGTACCACATCTCATTGCCAGGTAAAGCAAATTGACTATAATAATTAATAGAATTGACT
>Ga0315279_10006611_pt1 | contig 14599 bp, 14 predicted proteins | sample YL17G06_20_MG_FD_203694 | JGI IMG/M metagenome (GOLD analysis project Ga0315279, IMG submission 203694) | Sediment microbial communities from Yellowstone Lake, YNP, Wyoming, USA - YL17G06_20 | ecosystem: Environmental > Aquatic > Freshwater > Lake > Sediment | place: USA: Wyoming | collected... | reverse complement strand
AGTTCACCCATACCAGCATGCAAAACTTCAACAATATTTCCACATACATTACATTTGTATATCTCTCTTAATTTCGTCATAATTTTTTACCTCCCACACATTAATAATTTTCAACCAAGATTTCGTAATAGCTCTGCGGGTGTTGACAGGCCGGGCATTTCTTTGGTGCCTCTGATCCTTCGAATACGTATCCGCAGTTTCTGCACTTCCACTTAACAACCTTGCTCCTTTTGAAGACGTGCCCGCTCTTTACATTTTCCAAGAGTTTACGGTATCTTCTCTCATGATGCGACTCCACTTCGGCTATATGACGGAAGCTTTGCTCTATTTCAGGAAATCCCTCTTTGTATGCGGTCTTTGCAAATATTGGATACAAATTGCTCCATTCCATCTTCTCGCCTTCAGCAGCAGCCAAAAGATTCTCGGCAGTTGTTCCTATCTTTCCAGCAGGATACCATGCGGTAATTTCAGCATCGCCTCCCTCAAGATACTTAAAGAATACTTTGGCGTGCTCTTTCTCATTGTCAGCGGTTTCCAAAAAAATAGCAGATATTTGCTCATAGTCTTCTTTCGTTGCCTGCGAAGCAAAGTAAGTATAGCGATTTCTAGCCTGTGATTCTCCTGCAAAAGCTGCAAGTAGATTTTTTTCAGTTTGCGTTCCTTTCAAATTTTTCATAATATTTTTCCTCCTTTAATCAATTAGTCTTTTTTCTCCTTTTATTTTTTGAATATCGGCAATATCCATAGATGCCTCAAGGCAACCAAGATATTTACTCTTTTTATCTCTTAAAGCAAGATATTGTATCATAACCTTGTGTTTCTCGCCACCTTCCCCAATTGGTAAATCAATCCAAAAGGCTGCTTTGTCGCGCTTTCCGGACTTCATTTCATTTAAAATCTGTTCAACTTTCGCAAGACTTTTTTTCGGGTGGCAATTACGAACGTCTCTACCAACCACTCCTACAGGTCTTTTGAATATTCTTGTCTCGTGCTTGTTCCATGCGAGTACCTTTTCGTTTTCATCAATAACTGAAAATTCCAAGGGAACTATTTCAAGAACTGCATCTAGCACACCTTCAGGTAATTTTCCTATCATTTTTTCATTTCTCCATAATTTTTTCTTTAAGATTATCTGAATGTAAATTAAGATGGTCGGTTTCAATCTCAACCAATGCACCAAAAAACTCCTTAAGTCGTGGCTCTGTTGCCTCGTCTCTAAATTTCGAATAAGATTTTATTGCACGATCCTCTCGATCAAAACCCTCTTGAGTATTTGTCCGCATATCTGTACTACAAGTCGGCATCTCTGACCCTGGTGATGATTTCTTCAAAAATTTCATGATAGCTGCAGCATGCTCACGTTCAACTTTCATCAACGCCTTAAATTTTGCAAAAAAATACTTTTCATCAGCCTTCTCCGCCGCGTTTTTTGCACATTCGTAAAAGGCAGCATTATCAAGTTCAAGTTTCAATGCAGCTTCTAGATTTTTCCTGGTTAATTCACTTAATTTAACATTAAATTCATTTTGATTCCAATCTTTTGCATCAACGAAATATTTGCGAGGTGCCCCACAAAACGGACATCTTGTTGGTGCTTCTGTTCCAATGTATGGATCGCCACATATCCTACATCTAAACAATTTTATCTTAGACATATCTTAACATCTCTTAATTTCTAATATCTTATTTTACTCGTTTCATCGGTGCGCCACAGCAGTAGGGCGTAGCCTTTGGTTCTTTATCAAACTCTATAATAGAGTCACAATTGCAGCCTGATTCTTTGCAATCACATTTATACTTTATCGATTTCCCGCAACTTTCACATCCGCACGTTTTACACATAACTTATTTCACCTCCCAATCAAACACATTGGCTTTTCATTTTTATAGTTATTCTCGGTTTTATCCAAATTTTTATTGCTCCTTTTCAAACTGATCTTTTCCAGCTCCACATACAGGGCATACCCAGTCATCGGGTAAGTTTTCAAATTTTGTACCTGGTTTTATTCCATTGTCGGGATCGCCTTTTTTCGAGTCATAAACATATCCACAAACTTTGCATACATATTTGTCCATCTTTTCCATCTCCTTTTTTTCTTTATCAACTTCACCAACATAAGTAGGTGCATTTTTTGGCGAAAATCCGCCTTTAACCTTATGATAGTATTCGTAGGTCATTGGTTTATCTTCTGTTAAAATCTCACCATCTTCAGCGCTAGCGATAAATATTGTATGAGTACCTACATCAATTTTATCTATAACTTTAGCTTCAACATATGCTAAAGAGTTATCTAACACTATAGGGATGCGAGTTTTTCCAAGTTTATATTTAACATCTTTAAATTTATCTATGTCTCTTCCAGATTTAAAGCCAAATGTTCCAATAAATTGCAACGGTGTATTCTCTGAAAGAACAGAAACTGTGAACGCCTTGCTGTTTTCAATAAAATCATGTGTAAGATTTTTTTTATTAATGCTGACTGCAATCGTTTGTGGTTCAGCGGTAACTTGGAATAATGCATTTGCGATCTGGCCATTTATCTTTTTTCCTTTTTTGGAACAAATAACATAGAGGCCGTAGGAAATTTTGTGCAATGTTTTATGGTTCATTTTTGCCTTTATTTGAAAACAAAATTAGCACGAACTATGTTCGATGGCGCCCTTTGGACATGCGTTGACACATGCACAGCATTCAATGCATTCTGCTATATTTTTAGCAATTGCTTTTCCGTCTTTAACTTCAAATATCCCTACTGGGCAAGCAGTAACGCACTCACCTATTCCTGAGCATTTATCATAATCTACTGTAATTTTTATGTTTCCTTCTTTAAATTCTTTTTTCATATATCTAAACCCCCAACTATAGAAATCTCGTAAACAAATGATACTATTTTAGAGTTTCTTTTTGGCATATTTTTCGATTTTCGAAGCTTTTTTGAATATCAAACTGTTTCATATGAAAACAAGGGGAGCAAAAACAATTGATAATAGGATGTGGACATTAATGGAAATAATTGAGAGCGGAACTGGTGAGCGGATAGGATGGCACGATCCTGACGAGAACCGCCAATGGGTACTAAAAAATAAACTTAGAAGTCTTGAAGATAAAAAAATCACTGCAAAACAGGTTGTTTCGAAATTTATTCGCGATGGCAACTTCATCGCCATGGGTGGCTTTGGTCATGTACGTGTATCCATGGCCATCATCTATGAAACTATAAGACAAAAAAAACATGATCTAACCATGGCTGGAAAAACGGCAGTCCACGACCTTGATCTTCTAGTTGGTGCTGGATGCGTAAACAAGGTTGAGGTCGCCTATTCATTTGGCCATGAACTCAGAGGTTTATCTCCTGCGTCTAGGCGCGCTGTTGAAACAGGAAAATGTAAAATTGCCGGGGAAATAAGCAACGCTGGATACCAGTGGAGATTTCTATCAGCAATGATGGGACTACCATTCATCCCAACAAGAGTAATGCTTGGTACAGATACTTTTAAACATAGTTCAGCCAAGAGCGTAAAGGATCCTTTTACGGGCAAACCTATTTGCCTGCTTCCAGCTTGTTACCCCGATGTTGCAGTAATACACGTTCCGCGATGCGACAAATATGGTAATGCACAAATCGATGGCATCACAGTTGAAGACTTTGAACTTTCACGTGCGGCAAGACGTGTTATTCTAACAACTGAAAAAATAATCGACAGCAAGAAAATAAGAAGTGAGCCTCATAAAACAGTAATACCTTTTTACCTCGTAGATGCTGTAGTAGAAGTGCCATTTGGTGCACACCCCTGTCAGATGCCTTATCTATACTTTTTTGATGAAGAACACATTGGTGAATGGCTTTCGATTTCAAAAACAGATGAAGGTGTAGCAAAATATCTAGAGAAATATGTGTACGGCGTTGATGATTTTCAAGATTATCTAAAATTGATTGGTGGCTCAAAAAAACTTGAGCAGCTAAAAAGGATAGAAAAGTTAGAAGAACCAATGAGTGCACCATGGATCAAAGAAAAAGACAAAAAATCATCAAAAGAACCGTATTCATCTACGGAGATGCTTGCCTGTGTTGCATCACATGTTCTTGAAGACAAAAAATCAGTGTTTGTTGGTACAGGTCTTCCCATGATTGCAGCGATGCTTGCTCAAAGAACTCACGCACCAAATCTTCTTCTATTCTTTGAAGCAGGTGGAATTGGTCCAGAAATACCGGTTTTGCCAATTTCTGTTGGTGATTCACGAACATTTCACATGGCAATAGCTGCATCAAGCATGCATGATTCTATGTCCATGGCTCAGGCTGGCTACATTGACTATGGGTTCCTAGGGGCAGCACAAATAGACAAATATGGAAATATCAACACTACTGTGATAGGTTCATACGATAAACCCAAGGCAAGACTACCTGGTAGTGGCGGAGCAAACGATGTTGGTACGCTTTGTAATAAGACGATTATTATAATGAGACAGGACAAGTATCGATTTGTAGAAAAGATTGATTTTCTGACAACACCTGGCTATTTAGATGGTTTTGACTCGCGAGAAAAAACCGGTCTGCCACTAGGTAGTGGACCTTACCGAATCATCACACAACTTGGCGTCTATGGCTTTGATGATGAAACAAAAAGGATGAGACTTATCTCTGTTCATCCTGGAGTCACTATTGATCAGATCAAAGAAAATAGTGGATTTGAAATTATAATCCCTGAGCGTATCTCAACAACCCAACCACCATCTCAAAAAGAGTTAAAGATACTGAAAGAAATTGATCCAGCGGGAGTTGTGTTCGGAAAATAAAATTTAATTCAATAATTTAATAAAAAGAAAACATTTTTTAATGAAATTCACATTACGTTTTCCTTGAAAAGAAGGGGACTTTTATAATTTTTTAGTCTCACGTAGTGGAGGATTAAATATGACAAGAAAAGTATGTATCATTGGAGGAGCAACCACGCCATTTGACTATGGCCCAACAGGTTTTGAAAGCATTGAAGGTGGAGCAGCAGAATGCGTAAAAGAAACACAACAAGACATCCCGAATTTTTCACTGCGTGATCTTGATCTCATGATTTATTCACATTTCTCAGTGCATTTCGGCCATCAGCTTGCTCCCGAATGGATAATCCATGATCACCTGGGTTTAGTGGGATTACCACACTACCGAGTAGAAAACGGTGGCAACACAGGCGGCTCTGCATTATATGCCGCAGCGCTTGCAGTCATGTCCGGCCACCATGATGTCGTCGGAATCGTTGGTTGGGAGACTATGGATTCTGTTTCACAATCTCAAGCTAGTGAATTCATCGCTCTAGCATCTGATACAAGATACGAACTTATGGTTGGAGGAATCTATCCAATTTACTATGCCGCAATGGCAAACAAATGGATGAAAGAGAACAAGGTCACTGAAGAAGATGTTGCAACTATCGCAGCCAAAAACAGGAATAACGCGATGGACAACCCCAAAGCCCAATGGTACCGCAATGAACACAAGCATATCACGGTAGACGATGTAATGAATTCTCGTCTTATTTCCTATCCAATAAAAAAATACGACTGCTGTCTCATGACTAGGGGTGTTGCTTTCACTGTTGTTTGTTCTGAAAAATATGCAAAAAAAGTGAATCCCGATGGGTACGTTACCGTAGATGGCATGGGACTTTCGAGCTGTACAATCCGTGCTGGTGATCGGTTGAATAATCCCGGATGGAGAGAGCGATATGGTCCAGGATATCCTGAGATGACAGAATTTGGCGCCTGCAGACATTCTGCAGAACAAGCGTATAAAATGGCTGGAATAAAAGACCCGTTGAAAGACATTGATTTCGGTGAAATTCACGATGCCTTCTCTACTTCAGAGGCACAAATCTACAAAGCACTTGGGCTTGCTGATGAAACTAATATCGCAAAATTTATCCGCGATGAACGAACTAGTATGCATGGGGACATCCCGATGAACCCCGGTGGCGGACTCCTGGGTTACGGACACCCGGTAGGCGCAACAGGTATCATGAGCACTATTGAATGCTTCTACCAGCTTGCAGGGATGATACCGAAAAAACATCTGAGTAATAAAACTGAAGTTCCTGATGCGGAATGTGGCATAGTCAACAGCCATGCAGGGACAGGGACAAGCATTTCAAACTTCATAATGCGGAGGCATTAATGATGAGCCAGGTGGTTGTTATGAAAAATAAGAAAAATAAATTTGCTGAAGCACCTGTATTTACCGAAAGAAAAGATTACCGACCAGAAGGAGTCAAAGAAACCGGACTTGCCTTTGTTGGTCATGAAATCTCTGATGATAGAACTGTGATGAATCAATTCCTTCACTACGATCAACTCTATACAATTAGACATGGATGGAATAGCAAATTCTTTATTGGACTGCTTGACGGAAAAATTTTGGGAACACGATGCCCAAAATGTGGAGATGCATGGGTTCCTGTGAGAACGCACTGTTGGAATCTTGACTGCAATCTTCAAAAAACAGAATGGGTTGAAATGCCTCTCACTGCAAAGGTTCATACCTGGACTGTTGCTGGTTGGAGCGGAAGATCCTCTTTAAAGAGATTGCCCATCATTTTAGTGTATGCAGTAATCGGAGACAGTAAGGTCGCTATTGCAAATGAACTGCATGGCATTAATCCATGGGATGCAGAATTTGGCATGCCCCTCAAAATTGTTTTCAAACCAAAAGATCAACGCATTGGAGCGGTTACTGATTTCCATTTTGAGCCTGCTGACGGCTGGAAACCGTCTCCGATGAATCCTGAGAAAGAAAGGATAAAAAAACTCGTTGAACCAGTCTACGAATGGGTTAAAACACTAAAATAGAGTTGATAAATAAGGTTTAAACATACCTCTTTATTACTTTTCTTTCAATGGACTACGTATCAGGCGAAATACTAACAGAATACGGTTTACAAAAAGGATATTTAGGTTTTGAAAAAAACAAGATAATTGAAAGTGGAAAAGGACTATCTCCAAAAAAACCAATCTGCAAAGGTTTAATCGTTCCAACTTTTGTAAATGCCCATACTCATATCGGTGATTCATTTATTAGAAAGAAAGAGATAAAACTTCCAAAAAACGTTGAAGCGCTTGTTGCACCGCCACACGGATTGAAACATAGATTGTTAAACGAAGCTTCTGAAAAAGAAATAATTGACGGTATGAGGGAATCCTTAGACATCATGAAAAAAACAGGTACGTCATGTTTTTGTGATTTCAGAGAAAATGGAATTCGTGGAATAAATCAACTTAAAAATGCATTGAAAAATACGACTATCTCATCGTTGATTTTGTCAAGACCTAAGCAACTAAAATACGACAAAGATGAGGTTGAAATACTGTTGAAAAACTCTAAAGGAATTGGTGCAAGTAGCATCTCTGATTGGGAATATCCAGAACTGATAAAAGTTGCAAAACATGTTAAAAAAAGAAAAAAAATATTTGGAATTCATGCAAGTGAAAGATCAAGAGAAGACATAGATCTCATTCTTGATTTGAAACCTGATTTTTTGGTTCATATGATATATGCCAATGACAATGACTTTGAACGTGTGAATGACAACAAAGTTCCAGTTATTATTTGTCCAAGATCGAACACATTTTATGGCTTGAAACCCAATCTAAAGTTGCTGAAAAAACACAAGATTGATTTGCTTGTTGGAACAGACAACGCCATGCTAAATCCACCAAATATTTTAGATGAAATAAGTCATCTAAAAACTATTTCTAAAGAATTTTCCATCTTAGAATTACTACATGCTATAACCTATGCCCCAAGGAAAGCTTTAAATTTAGATGACTGCATTCTTGCTTCCAATTCCAAGGCTGAATTTACAGTATTGGATAAAAAATATTTGAGAGCTTTATATATCTCAGCCTATTAAATTAGAGGGGTCAAAATGAAAATAGAAGACGTGATGTCAACTGATTTAATTGTTGGATACGTTCCTGGTACAGTAAAAGACGCTCTGAGAGCACTAGCAAAAAATAATGTCTCAGGTATGCCGATTTTGAAGAGAGATACAAAAACTGTTGTAGGAGTTGTAACCAGAAGTGACATATTTAGAAACGCTGACGAGGAACAACTCGCTTTAATCATGAGTAATGAAATACATTTTGTAGAAAAAGACCAAGATGTTAAAGACGCTGCAAAGTTACTTTATAAAAATAGAATCCATGGGTTGCCTGTAATCAACAAAAGAAAACACCTCATAGGAATAATAAGTCCCACTGACATTCTAAAGGTACTTTCAGAAAGAAATAAGGATGTTGCTGAGAAGTATTTTACAAACATGGTCGTTCCAGTTTACAAAGAAACGCCTTTAAACATTGTTATGGAGATAATCAACATAACAAATGAAAATGCTCTACCAGTTTTAAACGACGAACTTAAAGTCATAGGTATTGTTAGCGACGGTGATTTGTTTAAATTAAGCCATGTTAAAGAAAGCGTATCACGTTTAGATATGGGAATCGGAGATGACGAAGATCAGTGGACCTGGGAAGGAATAAGAGACACTATAAGACTCTATTATTCGACATCAAAGGTTGACTTACCGCCAGTCCCTGTAAAGCAAGTCATGGTAACCAATGTAATAAAAGCATTCAAGAACACACCGGTAAAGGAAATAGCAAAGAACATGATCAAAAATAAAATTAGTCACATGCCCGTGGTAGACGAGAGCGACAGACTCGTCGGAATGGTCACCGATATCGACCTAATGGCCTGCATGTTTTAAATCCCATTAACTCATTCTTATTTTTTAGAAATCAACATTTGGAGAAACGTCAGTCCATGCCGCTTGATATTCACGATAAAATAATGATGCTTGCCAAACGGAGAGGTTTTATCTATCCATCTTTTGAAATATATGGTGGCGTAGCAGGTTTCTATGATTATGGCCCTCTTGGTTCTCAACTCAAAAATAACATAGAGAATCTATGGCGAAAATTTTATCTTATGAAGGATGGTTGTATTGAGATAAATACTCCAACTGTTACATTGTATGAAGTTTTGAACGCATCTGGGCATGTCGAAGAGTTTACTGATCTTACGGTAGACTGTAAAAAGTGTAAAACGTCCTACAAAGTTGAAGACATAATAGATAAAAAAATAACAGTCCAACAAGCAGTAAAAGAAGATTTAGTGAAATGTCCGACATGCGGCAGTAAGCTAAAAGACCCTCACGATGTTAATCTCATGTTTTCTACTACCATTGGAATTGGTGAAGGCAGAAAAGCTTTTTTACGACCTGAGACAGCACAGGGTATTTTCACAGATTTTCATCTTCTCTACAGATATGCGCGTGAGAAGTTACCATTTGGTGTAGTACAGATTGGAAAAGGGTATAGAAACGAGGTATCACCAAGGCAGGGAACTATAAGATTGAGAGAATTTTCCATGGCTGAAGCTGAAATCTTTTTCGATCCCAAAGATAAGAAACATCCGAATTTTGATAAAATTAAAGATAAAGAGCTGTATCTTTTTGACAATAAAAAAGACATGAAAATGTCGCTAGACAAAGCAATAAAAACCAAGGTCATCAACAATCAGGCACTTGCTTATTACATGTATCTCACACAGGACTTTCTTCTAACTGCCGGGGTTGATCCTAAGAAATTCAGATTCAGAAAACACGCACCGGATGAACTTGCCCACTATGCAACCGAATGTTGGGATGTTGAGCTATACAGTGAGCGGTTCGGCTGGATAGAGTGTGTTGGTATTGCCGATAGATCTGCCTATGATCTCAGCGCTCACATTGATTCTTCTGGCACAGACATGTTTGCACAGAGAAAATACGATGAACCAAAGATTGTAGAAATAAAGAAAATTGTTCCAAAAATGGGTGTGCTCGGTCCTCTTTTTAAAGACAAAGCTGGCAAGATAAAAGCAATTTTGGAAAAGATGGAAGTAAAAGAATCAAAAAACATATCGGTCACAGTAGATGGGGAAACAATAAAGATACCAGAAAAATGCTATGAAATAGTACAAACAAAGGAAAAGATAACTGGTGAAAAATTTGTACCTCATGTCATAGAACCATCCTATGGCATCGATAGAATATTATATTTCATATTAGAGCATAATTACAGTGAAGCAAAGAAAAAAGAAGAGGAAGAATACAGAATTCTTAAGTTGAATCCTATAGTTGCCCCTATAAAAGTTGGTGTATTTCCACTGATTGGTGACGAGAAACTAGTTAAAATTGCAAATAAAATTGATGGAGAACTTAGAAACGCTGGCATTTCAACTTACTATGATGACGGTGGAACGATAGGTAGACGATATGCAAGAATGGACGAGATCGGAACACCATTTTGCATCACCGTTGATCATGATACACTCAAAGATAACAAGGTAACAATTAGGGATCGTGACACAACAGAGCAGGAAAGGAAAAAGATAGATGATATCGTATCTTATATAAAAGATAAGATTTTTTAGTGATATTTATTAAAACACTTTCATAGTTTTATCTATTATTCCAAGGGCTTCATCTATTTCTTCAGAAGAGATTGTCAATGGCGGACGGAATCTTATGGTCGTAGCTCCACAGGTAAGAACAAGCAGATCGTTTGCATAGAGTTTACTTTGCAGTTCATCTCTTTCTTTTGGAGTTGGCAGGTCAAAGGCACACATAAGTCCTCGTCCACGTGCATTTAATATCTTCTGTGGATATTTCTTCTCAATTGCTTCTAATCCCTGGAGCAATCGTTTCCCTTGTGTCTCCGCATTTTTAACCAGGTGTTCCTCCTCGATGATCTCAAGGTATTTTTGACAGCGAACCATGTCAACGAGGTTTCCACCCCATGTTGAATTCAACCTGCTTGGTACATTGAAAACGTTCTCTTTTACCTCGTCAACACGATTTCCTACCATGATGCCACAGACTTGCGTCTTCTTTCCAAACGCAAGAATATCTGGTTCGAAATCAAAATGCTGATACGCCCACATCTTCCCGGTCAGTCCGACACCACTCTGCACTTCATCAACGATGAACATCATCTCATATTTATCGCAGAGTTGTCGAAGTTCATGGAAGAATTCCTTACGGAAGTGATTATCTCCGCCTTCACCCTGGATTGGTTCTATGATGAGAGCAGCGATATCATCAGGGTTCTGAGCCACTGCGTTTTCTATCTCAGCGACCGCTTGTTTTTCAAGCTCTCGGACATCCTTTAAATTTTCACTGTTTAACGGGAATCGTATCTTTGGGTTGACAATACGTGGCCAATCAAACTTCGTGAAATATTTTGTTTTGTTAAGATTAAACGTATTTGTCATGGAAAGCGTATATCCTGTTCTACCGTGAAATGCCTCTCTGAAATGGATTACTTTTCGTCCAATCTCTCCTTTCCCTCGTGCAATATTTTTTCGTATCTTCCAGTCAAATGCAGTCTTCAAACCGTTTTCTATTGCTAGCGCCCCGCCACTAATAAAAAAGAGATGTTTGAAATGATTGGGAACTGCATATTTTGCAAAAGTGTCGACAAAATCAGCCATTTCTACAGTATATATGTCAGAGTTCGTAGGATTGTTAATTGCTATTTCTCCCATTTTTTTAATAAAATCTGGACTGGTTAGTTTAGGATGATTGCATCCTAGGGGAGCTGTAGCAAAAAATGAAAAACAATCAAGCATATATTTGTTATTTCTTGAGTCGAAAACACGACAACCTTTACTCTTTTTCAAGTCTAAAACCAAATCAAATCCATCTGCAAGCATGTATTTGCCGAGTGTTTTGTGAACTTCTGTTGGTTTAATCGACATTGTATTTGTTCCCCTTTAAAATATGACTAATTCCCTGTTAGAACGGTATACTTCGTCGTTATAAAACGATATCGGTTGATTCTAAAAAATATAAAAGGGGAGAGGGGGCGAAGAGGAGGAGATGGATGGGATGCACCCCTCTCTTTAATTTTAAAACAAAAGAGTTACACTAGTTTTACACTATTGATCTCGCTTAGGTCATCTAGGCTGTTCATTTTCACCATGTTCTTTGAAATCGTGTATAACACATTTTCTATGTACATAGTTCTTTGTATCGAGTTACCATCATCATAGTAGTATGATTTGTATTGGTCGTTTTCTTGCTGGGTTTGCACCTCTGCGTCGTGTGAAATTGTGCCTTTTAGCAATATACCATTTTCAACCGATATGCTAAAAACATATGCTACTTGTTTGTTATAGGATCCTGCCGGTATCACTAAGAGATTTTTTGCTTTGTCAAAGAGGAACGCTTTATGTTCGTACAAGGCTGAGGACTCGGACCACCAACTGCTTTCATTGTTTTCTATTGAATAATTTGAAAGCTCAATCGGGTTGCTCATATTACTCACGTCAAACAGTGATATTTTTACTTTTTCACCATCTCTACCAACACCGATTATGTGTGTTTCATCATAAGGGTGGAGATACGTGGAATAACCAGGTATTTTAAGTTGTCCTAATACTTGTGGATTTGTAGGGTCACTGAGGTCTATGACGAAGAATGGATCAACCTGTCTAAAAGTAACCAGGTAGCATATGTCGTCAACAAAACGTGTAGCATATATGCTTTCACCAGGTGCAATGCTCTCTAGGCTACCAACGATTTTGAGATCCATATCTAAAACGTATACGTTGTTCTGCGGAGCAGTACTACCAATGTAGTAGCTCAACGTCGTCCCTTGCAATGTTGTTGAAACGCGAAGATAGCCATTGTATTCACTCAAGGAAAACTGGTTGTTCACATAGCCTATTACAGTGCCTTGTGCCTCGTATTTAATCTCACCATTATCTATGCTTATACGATGAACAATGGTTTTTTCCGTTTCTCTAGCTATATCTTTTACAATGGCTGACTTCTGTTCGTCTGAAAGGGATTTAACATAGTTTTGTATAATCCACTGAGCAATCATCTGCTTCTGATAATCCTCTAGATCCAGTGTTTTAACTGTATCAAGCTGTGTTTTCGCAGAATCTGGGAGGATAGGCAATAGTTTATCCTCCAGGATTTTCTCCAAAGAGGGATAATCATAGTACCACATGGAGTATGTAACATAGATGTTCTTCTCTGAGACATACAAAGTTTGGGTTGTCCCAAGTAAGAATATCTTTTGATGTACCTCCTCAGAATCATCATGTATGTTTATAGAAACAATATTGGTCAGAGTACTGCTTTTCTCAGGTATATCAACATAATATATATCAGATAGAGGAACCTCCAGTACTTCGTCATTAATCATAAGTCTTGGGATGATTGTGTCATTTTCATCAGTGCTGTAAGAGTACTGTGTTGTTATAACATAGACGTAATCACCTATCAGTCTTGCACCAGAGAAGCTACCGCCTACAACAATATCCTTTATTAGAACAGGGTCGCTCATGTCCTCTAAATCATAAATCTTTACATACGTGTCAGGGGAATCATACCAGTAGCTGATTTCAGACTCCTCAACAAATGCGTTTTTTAGAATCGGGTAATCATATGTCTGAAGGAAAACTACAAGCCTAGAATCATCAATAAATATATTCAAAACAGATAAAGAATCATTAAACTCTATCTCACCTAATATCTCAGCTTCTTCAGCAGGGTAAGCTTTTACAATAATCACCTTATTATTAGATACAATATACAGGTATGTACCATCAGTTTTCACGATGTCTGGTTCATCAACACCCTCCACTTGCACGTTTGTTTTGGAGTAATCGACACTTGTACCGCCTTGTTCTTCGACTCCACTAGCTTTTGCTGTCTCCGTATCAAAGTCTACAGCATTTACACCTAACATGCCGCTGAAAAAACCTGATCCATAACGACCGATATTCTGGTTACCTACCATCAAAAAATCTGTGAGTTCTTCATATGAACCAAAGTTTTTTATTTGATAAACGCTTGAACCACTAACTATCTGCTGTTGCAGGTTGATTACTACAACGAAACCAGCAAAAACTATTATTCCTACAAATATCAACACGCCAAGTTTAGATTTTTTCTTTTCATTCATAATATCACATCACTTTCCTTTGTAGAGGGTTATCTCGGTTTGAGTTTATATATTGTCGGAAAACGTTCGGAAAAAGCCGAACAAAAAACCTGTCGGGTGACGACATTTAACAGTAAATTAACCCAGTCGGGTTTGTTATTTTTCCATCCTTATCAATCTCTGGAGATAAAGGTATTTCCCCTCCATGGAGCGAATCAATAATTTTATCATGGCTTGCATCGTAAATTATTAAGATTTTCCCCGATTCATCTGAACTAATGTTTTTTGTCAAGTCATTTCTGTCTGAAGAGAACCCTTCGATTAGCCAGTAATTCCCTATCTTTTCAATTTTAGTGATATGCTCGTTCCATAAAGTAAAATTGACTTCTATGTTCCAGCAGTTCCAACTCCATTGATACCCATCAAATTTATTCAAAATCTTTTCTTTATCTACCGTTTCTTTTTTTTGTTCGTAATATCCTATAAGAATAAAACATCCTGCAAGAACTAAAGCTAGTATAATACTCAATACCAACACTTTTTTCATTTTTTATCACCAGTACCATTGTTATGTTGTCCAATATATATAAGTCTGGAAAACGTTCGGAAAAA
>Ga0315279_10006610_pt1 | contig 14602 bp, 14 predicted proteins | sample YL17G06_20_MG_FD_203694 | JGI IMG/M metagenome (GOLD analysis project Ga0315279, IMG submission 203694) | Sediment microbial communities from Yellowstone Lake, YNP, Wyoming, USA - YL17G06_20 | ecosystem: Environmental > Aquatic > Freshwater > Lake > Sediment | place: USA: Wyoming | collected... | reverse complement strand
TACCCGCTTCCGCCGGCTCAGGATCCGCTATGAGCGACGCGCTGACATCCATCAGGCCTTCCTCTCGCTCGCCTGCGCCATGATCTGCTGGAATTACATCATACGCCCATTCTGTTAGGCGTTCTAAAGAGGCGTTTTGAAGCCAGGATGGCGCGGAATCGCTGGAAAGCTTCGTCGGCCGGACTTTGCGTACCGAGTTGCGTCATTGACTCCGACCTTTCGGTGTGTTCCGATCTATTGGCCAGACTGCTGGGTCGGCGGGGCAGATGAAGTTATCCGTACGGAATTGGTCCGCGACATGAGTACGGTTTGGGGCCGCGTTGCGGCCTAGGGTGTGTCTGGTAAAACGGGAGGCCTGGCTCGCCACGTTGTTATCGATGCAGGAGATGCCGGTGCGACGGGCATCTGCCCCCGTAGGGGCATGGCGGCGCCATGCCCCTACACGCGATTGTGACCATTTGTCAGACACAGCCTAACACTCCATGTGGACCGGCATGGCAGGTCAAACCCGGTTTGGAGGGCCGCATAGGACGCGCAGGAATACGACATAGCGAGCCGCCCAGATGCCGGGGCATGAGCCTGTTGCGTCGAATCAGTGTTGTTATCATGGTATCCCATGCGCATCGAGCGTTCATGACAAACCCCGACCATATCGACGGGACCGCGCGCGCCCTTGAGGGCCCGACCGCCGAGCGAACTGCCGTGCTTTCGGTCCGGCGTCGCAGTTGTTGTTGGGGACGCCCGTTTGGCGCGGCTGCGACCCTACGATACATATTATGCTTCCCCGCACGAAACGGCAAGCGGTTTGCTCGGCCGCTCGATATTGTGGGGCACAGTCACGTCAGCCGTTTCGGGAGGGAGCAGGAACATGCCAGATGCGTGCATCGCGAAGAACCCGGTCGAACTGTTCAGCGGCGCCGGGCCGGCCGCTGTAGGCCTGTCCCCAGCCGGGGAGGAACAGCGAGCGGAGGAAGGCGGCCGCCCGGCTCTTCGGCTGCATGGAGAGGGCGACCGTCGCCGTCGCGCCCGGATCGAGATTCACATTTGCTGTCGCGCTCCGGAAGCCCGAACGGTCCGCACGGACGACATGGATGCCCGCCGCGACGGAGAGCGGCCGGGTCGGCCTCCAGTCGGCGCGCCGGCCATCGATCCGCACCCGCGCATCCGACGGCAGCCCGCGGAGCGTGAGAAGCGCCGGCGTGTTGCGCGCGGTGCCGGCCAGCTTCTCCGCAAGCTCCCGCAGGATGCTCGTGAGCACGTCCGAGAGCGAGCAGCGGCAATCCCTTGAGCGCCGTGCGCTCGATGGCGCCGGTCGCCACGTCGAGGAGCCGCACGTTGATCGTGGTGATGGCGTCGATCCGGTTGATGCTGCCGGCAACCATCTTCTCGACGCCGAGCAACTGGCCGATCTCGATCGCGCACTCCGATACGGTGCAGCCGGTCTGCTGGAAGCCCTGCTCCTGGAGGATCGCGTCCATCCGCTCCCGTTCGAGGACGACGTAGCGGCCGGTGGCGTGGATCGCCATGCGGAGCCGGTCGGTGAGCCCGCGGACGTCGCCCACGGACAGGTTCTCGCCGGTCAGTTCGAGGACGCCGACGCGGGGCACCGGCTGCGCCGGCGCGCTCATGACGGCAAGGCATACGAGCAGGACGATAGATGAAAGGATCAGGCGCATCTCCTCCCCCTCCTCCGCAGTCGACGGAGGACCCAGCGCGCCACGCGATGGAGCCATCGGGTGGTATCAGGGCACGCCGGCAGGTCAGCGCTCCGGCCTCGGCGAAGGGCCGCCGAACGCGTTGCCCTAACCGGACGTGTAGAGATCGCCGTGGATATGGGGTATACGTAACGCGGGGAGGGCTTGAAGTCAAGGTAGCTGCAGCGATGAGCGCGCCTGTTCCGTCGGTCGCGGCCTACTTCCCGACACGAATCGGGTACCTGCCGTATTCCTCGACCATCCGGGCGATGCGCCGCAGCCGGTCCACTTTCGCGCCCGGCATCACGTTGTCGGCGACGCCGAGGATGAAGACGTGGCCGGGAGTGATGACGCGGAACAGCTCCGCCATGCAGGCTTCGAACGCCGCATCGGTGTACGGCGCTTCCAGGATCGCCGAGGGCACCCCTCCCCAGATGATGACCCGCGAGCCCCATGCGGCGCGCGCCTCGGCGAGCGTCGTCGCCGTGGAGCGTGGCCTCCCTACCATCCCATCGCGCAGCCGTCGCAGCGAGGATCGGAGCCGGCGATGAGGGCGCCGCTCTCGGGATCGACGAGGATCGCCTGGGCGTGGCCGCTCCCGCCGAACGGGCCGGCGTCGCGCAGATCGTGCCCGCGGCGCCGGAGTTCCGCGAGCGTCGCCTCGGGGAAGCGGCTCTCGATGGACACCTCGACGCGGGCCCCGCTCGTCCACCGCGGCGCCTCGATGGCCTCCTGCGGCGACCAACCGTAGTCGATGAGCTTCTCGATCACCTGGAGGTTCGTCTGCACCTGCGCGTCGCCGCCGGGCGTGCCGCCGATGACGTACGGGCGCAGGCCGCCGGGGGTCTCGCGGAAGATCATGTAGGCGTTCAACGTGTGCACCGGGCGCTTGCCGGGAACGAGCACGTTCGGGCTCGCCGGGTCGAGGGAGAATCCGCACATGCGATTGTTCATCAGCATGCCCGTCCCGTCGATCACGACGCCGCAACCGAAGCCGGCGAAGATGCTCTGGATGAAGGAGACCGCGTTCCCGTCGCGGTCGGCGACGCAGAAGTACGTCGTATCGTGGTCGATCGGCCGGCCCGCCTCGGGCGCGGGATTCGCCCGGCCGACGTCGATCTCCCGACGGCGCACGGCGGCGAACTCCTTCGAGACGAGCATGTCGATGGGGATGCGGCCGGCGTGCGGATCGCCGCTGTACCGAATCTTGTCCGCGAACGCGAGCTTCTTCGCCTCGATGCCGACGTGCGCGACGTCGGCGGAGAGCGGGTCGAGCGCCGCGAAGTCGAATCCCTCGCAGATGTTGAGCTCCTCGACGAGGATGTGTCCCTGGGAGACGAGGGGCTGTTCGCAGACGGTGAACCCGCGGTAGGTCGTCGCGATGGGAGGGCCGACTTGGGTCTCGTGCGCGGCGAGGTCCTCCCGGCAGATGAGGCCGCCGTTCGCCGTGCAGAACTCGGCGATGCGGTCGGCGATCTGGCCCTCGTAGAAAACCCTCCTGCCGCCCGCGGCGATGAGGCGAAGCGTCCGCCCGAGGTCGGGATTGGCCCAGCGTTCGCCCGGCCGGGGCGGCGTCCCGAAGATGCGCCGCGTCGAGGGGAACGGCGCGATGCGCTCCTGAGTGCCGGCGATGGCGCGGCAGAGATCGCGGTTGGCGGGGAAGCCCTCCTCCGCGCAGCGGATCGCGGAGGCGAAGATGTCGGCGAGGCTCCACCGGCACCATCGCTCGTGCGCGGCGAGCCAGCCGGATACCTCGCCGGGCACCGTCGTCGCGGCAAGTCCCTCGCCGGGGATGCGGCCCGTCGGGAAGCGATCGGGCGTCGCCAGGAGCGGTGCGGCGCCGCTGCCGTTGATGGCGGTCACCGTGCCGGTCGCGGCGTCGTGGACGATCATGAACACGTCGCCGCCAAGGTTCGAGTTGTATGGTTCGACGACGTTGAGCACGGCGGCCGTCGCGAGGGCGGCGTCCATGAAGGAGCCGCCGCGGCGCAGCACGTCGACGCCGGCCGATGTGGCGAGCGGATGCGCCGAGGCGATGACGCCGCCCGCGGCCATCACGTCGGCACGGTGCACGGGAAACGGTCGGGGGAAGGTCCAGTTCATCGTCGTTCGCGCTCGCGCTGCTGGCGTTGGAGCCGGACGAGGCGGTCACCGGTGCGTTCGAGGAGCGTCCGGCGGTGTCGGTCCATGACGCGCTGGAGGCCGGGGAACCGCTCGCACATGGCGACGGCGAGATCGACCGCGTGGAGGAAGTCGGAGAAGTTGATCTCCTCCGCGTCGATCGTCCACGGGCCGTTCGGGCCGGCGGGCGCCTGGTTGTGGTAGTTGCTGAGGGCCAGGGCGAGACCGGCGGTGCGGAAGCCGAAGGCGTTGAGCGCGGTCGCCTCGCAGCTACCTCCGTCCATGAGCAGCCGTTGGTACTTGAAGCCCTCCCGCTCCTCCTTGAGCTCGGCCGCGGTGTCTCTCGCGAAGAGGAGCATGCTCTGGTCGAAGACGCTGCTCCTGTCGCCGAGGCGGATCACCGGCCCCATGCCCTGGGTGGCGCCGGGCATCGCCTTGCTCATCTCGATGCTGACGATGGGCAGCGAGAGCGGCAGGCGGCCGCTCCGCGCCAGGCCGACGGCGCCGATGAAGCCGACCTCCTCGGCCCGGGTGAAGAAGGCCCACACCTCCGCGTCGAGCTGCCGGCCGCGGAGATCGGCCAGCATCGCGAGGATCACGCCGCAGCCGGCGAGGTCGTCGATGGCGGGCGCGCGCACGGAGCCGTTCGTGAACTCGACGTCAGGGAGGTCCCACACGCCGAGCGCGCCCACGGGCGGGGCACCATCGCACTCGGCGACCACCGATTTGACGTGGGTCCTGTCCTCGGTCAGCGCGGCCGTGCGGATGGCGCCGCGGGCGACCTGGCCGCCGGCGTGGAACCGCACCCGCGCGTTCGTGAAGTACTCGGGCTGAACGCCGCCGTGCCAGGCCGCGACGACGCCGTCCGGACCGACGGCGGTGACCTCGAAGCCGGGATGATCCATGTGGGCCATGAAGGCGAGCCGGGTCGTCGTCCGTCCCGTCGATGGCCGGCGGACGATGAGGTTCCCGTACGAGTCAGTCGTGGTGTCCAGACCGAAACCAGCGACCGTGGCGGCGATGTAATCCGCGACGGCATCCTCGTGATATGGCGCCGTCGGGCACCGCATGAGCGGCTCCAACAGACGTCGCGCGTCGGTCTTCTCCATAGGCGCCTCCTTCAACGAGTCTACGACGCTTCCCGACGACTCCGGTCTTCCGCGGCACGGCGCACGCGGAGGATGATCACGCCGCTGCCGCCGCTCCCGCGGCCACCCCAACGCCACTCGGCGACGAGGTGCCGCGCGGCGCCGTCGAGCCACGCAGGGATGGCATCCCGCAGCACGCCGACGCCGCCGGGCGCGTGGTTCCCCTTCCCGACGATGACGCGGATGCGCGCGTCGCGGCCCCGCCAGCGCACGAGCGCCGCCTCGACCTGGGCGACGGCCTCCGGGACGGTGCAGCCGTGCAGGTCCACCGTCTCCCGCACCGGCGGTGTCCTCCGGCCGGAAGGTGGGTCGCACGCCTCCGTCCCGTCGTCCTCGTCGGGCCGATGGCGCGCCACGTCCTCGGCGGTGATGGCGCTGACCGCGTCCTCGAACTCGCGGCGGTGGCGTTCATCGTCCGCTTCGGCCGCCGGATGGCTTCGTGCCGTATCCCGCAGCCGCGTCGATTGCTTCACGGGTGAGCCTCACGGTGAGAACGTGCTCGGGTCCTCTCCGATGTTCACGATAGAGCAGGCAAGAATGGGTATCAGGCCGAGTCGGTGGGCCTCCGCGACGAGCTCGTCGCTCTCCGCGCCGGGATTGACAAAGAACTCCACCGGCCGCTTCGCCGCGATATCGGGCAGGGCCCTGATTCCCACCTCGGGCGGCAGGTAGAGCGTCACCCGATCGACCGGCCCGGGGATATCCGGCACGGACCGGTAGGCCCGCAGCCCCTCCACGACGGAGGCGTTCGGATTCACGGGGTAGACCGTGTAGCCTTGTCTGAGATAGGCCGGCACCGCCCTGTTGCCGTACGTGCGGCGGTCTGTCGAGGCCCCGATCACCGCGACGGTCGGCATGGACGACCCCTCCGACGCGCCCCGGCCCAGGGGCGCGACACTGGCCGCACCCGCGCCATGGGCTCCTCGGATCCCGCCTATAGAAGCTAACGTGACCGACTGGCAAAAGGAACGCCGCCTGGCCGGCGGTCGATGCCCGGCACGGGCGACGCGGACGGGTGGGCCAGCGGGCATCCGCAGAGACCCCGCGGTCGCGGTTGGCGAGCCGCGTTCGGCAAGGTACGTTTAGGGCGGAGCAGGCGGGCACGCCGGCCTGCCCGCGTGCCCGCGAGGCGCGACGCCTCCATGTCCCCTCCAGAGGTGCCCAATGGGCGGTAACACCATATTGGTCGTCATCCTCGCTGCCGCGGTGATCGTCCTCATGTTCCTTCGTACCCGTCGGGCGCGCCCGTCGGTGCCCATGCCGCGGCGGTTCGAGGATATGCGCGCGGAGGAAGCGGCTGCACCGAAGGGGTCGGAGTGGCACCTGAAGGATCTCGGCCCCGGCGGCATGATTCATCTCTCGCTCCCGAAGGGCCTCGAGGAGGATTTCGTCGTCGTCCGGCGCGACCGCGTGACGCACCCCGACGAGCGGATCGAGTACGACCTGCGCCTTCAGGGCGAGGACGCGGCGCATCCAGCGTGGCTGAACTGGTGGACGATCGGCGTGCGCACCCATGCCTGGCTCGTCGAAGGGAGCGAGTACACGCTCGCGCGGCTGGGCCTCACGGAAGAGGCGCTCGACGAGGCCCGCCGATCGAGCGTCGGCAGCATCACCTTCCTCCAGGAGCCGTACACCCTCGTCGAGGCGGCGACCCTCGCCGTCCTCGAAGGCGGCCAGCGCCCCAGCAGGGACGTCCCCAGGTGGGAGTACCGCAACGCCAGGGGCACCCGCCAGGTGCTCGTCCAGCGCAAGGAGTGGGAGAGTAGCGGCGAGTACCAGGTCCTCATCGGGCAGGAGTTGTGGCTGCGCGACCTCACCATCATCGCGCCGAGAGGCGAAACGCCGGGTAGCCCGCAGGCGGCACCGCCGACCGGCCCCCAGCCCGAGCAACCGACCGTGTAGACGCCGACGCGCGTGACGAACCGCATCAAGGACCTCACCGGATGCCGAGGGGGTTTCGGCTGATGACCGAAGGGCAGAAGCTGGCGGAGTTGTCTCGTGCGGTGCGGGAATCCACGTTGAAGCGCCTGCGATTGGTGCCCGCCGGGCTTGAGGACTGGCGGCCTGGCGCCGCGGCGATGAGCTTCGCCGACGTGGCCCATCACCTCCTGGAGGCCGACGCCTGGCTCTTCCGGAAGCTCGACGACCCATCTCTGGCGAGTATGGTGGGCAGCGTCGGAGAGGCGGGGACCGTGAACGCGGGGACCCTTCGCGCTCTTCTCTCGAAGCTGGAACAGTCAGGCGAACGCCGCGCGGCGCTGCTGGATGCAATGTCCTCCGATGACCTCGAACGGTCGATCCACGACGACCGTTTCGGAGGCGACGTGACCGTCTGGTGGGCCATCGTTCGCGGAAACCTCGATCACGAGACCCATCACCGGGGACAGATCGCGTCGTACCTGCGGACACTCAACGACAGAGGGCCGAGTTGAGCCGCGCCGTACGTCGTGGGGCCGTCATCCACGGACCGCATCGCCGGCCCTCTTGCGGAGCGCGCTGCTGACGAGGCGGTACCTTCGCGCGCGGCGCTTCCCGAGCGATTCCGCACGACCTCCGACGGCGCGAGGGGTTCCCTCTCGCCGCCGACGGATGCACCATAGATGATCGGGCGCGCCGCGGTGCTTGGTGAGCCGGCGTCCGCGGAACCATGGCGGCCAAGATCGAGCGATCCACCAGAAGGAGAATCCGTCCGTGACGACATCATCCGGTCTCACGCTGGCCAAGGGCGGCCGCACGAGCTACGTCATCGTCCTCGCGCAGGACGCGACGCCGGCCGAGCCCCGCGCGGCGAGCGAGCTGCAGCGCTTCCTCGAGGAATCGACCGGCGCACACTTCCCGATCGTCGACGACGTAGGGACCCCGGCCGAGCACGAGATCATGGTCGGCCGGAGTCGGCACACGCAAGCGCTCGGCGCCGACGTCGTCCCGGGCGATCTCGGCAGTGAGGAGTTCGTCGTCCGCACCGTCGGCCGGCGGCTCGTCATCGCCGGTGGCGGCACGCGAGGGACGCTCTACGGCGTGTACCGCTTCCTCGAGGGCGAACTCGGCTGCCGCTGGTTCACCGCGCGGGTCAGCCGCATCCCGCGCCACGCGCGCCTCGACGTCGGGCCGCTCGACCTGCGCGGAAAACCCGTCCTGGAGTACCGCGAGCCGTTCTTTCGCGAGGCCTTCGACGGCGACTGGGCGGCGCGCAACCTCGCCAACTCGGCCCATTCGTCCCTCGCCGCGATCCACGGCGGGAAGGTGAGGTACGGCCCCTTCGTCCACACGTTCGAGACGCTCCTGCCGTCGAAGCAGCACTTCGCCGAGCACCCGGAGTGGTACAGCGAGATCAACGGCACGCGCATCTCCGACCAACCGCAGCTCTGCCTCACGAACCCGGAGGTGCTCGAACGCGTCATCGAGGGCGTGCGGCGCTGGATCAGGGACATGCCCGACGCGACGATCTTCAGCGTGAGCCAGAATGACTGGACGAACCCCTGCCAGTGCGCGAAGTGTAAGGCCATCGACGACCGCGAAGGCAGCCCCATCGGCTCGATCCTCACGTTCGTGAACCAGGTGGCCGAGGCCATCGAGCACGAGGCTCCCCACGTCGCGATCGACACGCTCGCGTACTGGTACTCCCGCAAGCCGCCGAAGACGATCAAGCCACGGCACAACGTCATCGTCCGCCTCTGCTCCATCGAGTGCTGCTTCGCCCATCCGCTCGAATCCGACTGCGAGGCCAACCGCAAGTTCGCCGACGACATCCGCGAGTGGAGCAGGATCGCCGACCGGCTCTACATCTGGGACTACGTGACGAACTTCCACAACTACATCATGCCGTGGCCGAACTTCGGCGTCCTCGGGCCGAACGTGCGCTTCTTCGTCCGCCACAACGTGAAGGGCATCTTCGAGCAGGGCAGCTACGCCGGCGGCAGCGGCGGCGGCGAGGCGGCCGAGATGCGCGCGTACGTCCTCGCGAAGCTCCTCTGCGACCCGAACGTCGACGAACAGAAGGTGCGCGACGAGTTCATCGACGGCGTCTACGGCAAGGCGGCGCCGTACGTCCGACGGTACGTGGACCTCATCCACGCGCCCGTGAGCGACCCGAACGTCCACATGCACATCTTCTGCGACGTGGCGAACCCGCACCTGACGGACGACGTGATCCGTCGCGGCGAGGAGCTCCTGTCGGAGGCCGAGGCGGCGGCCGAATCGCGGGCGGTCCGCGAGCGTGTCGAGCGCGCGCACCTGCCGATCCAGTACGTGCGCATCCGGAAGATGGCCGCCGACGATCCGGAGCGGAAGAAACTCCTCGACCACTTCCTCGCGGTCGCCAAGCGCGAGGACATCGTGAACATCAGCGAACAGCACTCGATCGCGACGTGGGCCGAACACGGCGCCGGCGAGCCCGGCAAGTAGGGGCGACCCGGCGGGTCGCCCCTACGGTCGGTCATGGTGTGCGACGCCCCTACAACGGGGTGTCACGCCACATCCGGGAACGACCGTCCCATCGTAGGGGCCTCGTGCCCTGCGGGCACGCTCGCATGCGTCGCCCGTGACCGGAATGGGTTGTGCCGTCACGCGACGGATGCGGCGCCGGTCGAGGCATGCCTCGACCCTACGAGTGGTTGTGAGATGTCATTGCGCCATTACATCGCACAACCTGTTGTAGGGGCGATCCTTGTGATCGCCCTGTCGCGAGCGGGCGAACACGAGGTTCGCCCCTACATCCTGCGGCGGCACACCGCTGCGTCGGATGCACACGAGACGTCCCGGCCATGCGGGGCATGATCGATTGCACGCGCCTCATTCACACCAAGGAGAAAGGGTCGGATATGGCAGTACGGATCGGGTTCATCGGCTCGGGCGGCATCGCCGACGCGCACGTGCGCGCGCTGGGGACCGTGCCCGAGGCGCAGCTTGTCGCCTTCAGCGATCTGGTGGAGGAGAAGGCCAACCGTCAAGCGAGCAAGGTCGGCGGGAAGGTGTACACCGACTTCAACGCCATGCTCGACAAGGAACAGCTCGACGCGGTCTACCTCTGCCTGCCGCCGCACGCGCACGGCGCGCCGGAGCTCGCCTGCATCGAGCGGCGCCTGCCGTTCCTCGTCGAGAAGCCGCTCGGCAACTCCATGGACGTCGTCACCGGCATCCTGAGCCGCGTGAACCGCACCGGGCTGCTCGCCGCGGTCGGGTACATGAACCGCTACCGTCGCTCCATCCAGCGGGGGCGCGAGCTCCTGAAGGGCCGGAAGATCTCCGCGGTGGAAGCGCACTGGATCGGCGGCACGCCCGGCGTCGCGTGGTGGCGGCGGAAGGACCAGTCCGGCGGCCAGCTCGTCGAGCAGACGACGCACCTCGTCGATGCCATCGTCTACCTCGTGGGCCGGGCGAGCGAAGTCTACGCTGTCGGCGCGACGGGCACCCGTTCCGCGCCGCTCGAAGGCTGCACCGTCGAGGACGCCACGTCGGTGGCGGTCAAGTTCGCGAGCGGCGCCGTGGCGAGCATCAACTCCTGCTGCACCGCCTATGCCGGCGGCGGCGGCGTCGGGCTCGACATCTACGGCCCCGACGTCACCCTCTCCTACCGTGGGTGGGAGATGAGCCTCAAGGCGACGAAGTCCCGCCTGGAGACGGAAGAGGTCCGCGGCGAGGACAACATCTTCGAACTCGAGGACCGCGCATTCGTGCAGGCGGTGGAGACGAAGGACCCCTCCCTCGTCCGCTGCACCTACGCGCAGGCGTACCACGCGCACCAGATCGCCATGGCGGCGAACCAGTCGCTCGCCGAGGGCCGGCCGGTCGCCGTCGCCCTGTAGGCGACATCGCGGTCGTGCGGCACATGGGTACGGGTCGCCGTAGGGGCACACGGCCGTGTGCCCCTACTTCACGCTCGGTACGCGGTCGTCACGGTCCCGTCGGTGGCGTAGACGGTGCCGCGCCCGCCAGTTGGCGCGCCGTCCCAACCGTAGAGCACATGGAGCGGGTTCGGCCGGTAGATGCGTGGCTCACGAAGGACCCGCGAGCGCTGAGCCTGGAGGCGCGCGGCTTGTGCGCGTCGCCTCCAGGCTCAGCGGTGGGCAAGTTCATGCGCAAATCTATTAGGCCGACCAACTCCCAATTCCATCCCACCAATACTCGCTCATTCCTGGGTAAGGAATATGCCCCTCGACTTCGCCGTAAGCTTTGCGCATCAGTTCAATCCCACCCATGTTGTTCAGTTTCTTCCCAATCTCTTGTACCTCGTTATACTGAGGGTACTTCTCATAGCGCGGGTACCCATTCCCCTCGCCCCACTTGTTGGCCCTAATGAGCAATTCCTTCAGTGTGCGTACAAGTTGACCATAGTCGCCGGTGGTGCCACTTTGGATCGGCTTGGACTCTTCGGCCTCCTCTGTGGTCGCAGAAGCAGGCGTGAGCGCCTGTTCTATATACACCCTCTGGGCAGGCTTTGTTGGCTGCCTACACTGCGGGCATGGCGTGGGGCCTCCGACCGTTATGCAAGTTGGACAAAGTATAAGTCGGCAATTCACGCACACGTTGCCGCGCCATTGCTCCAGTGCTTTCATCGTGGCGCCGGAGCCGAGAACGGACGATGTGGGGCTAAACATGGATCGTGGGTCGCCGAGAAACTCAAGTTCCCGACCGCACTTTGAACATCTGATCGTTTCTACCATCGACTGTGTTCTACTCGACAGCCCTCCTGCACCGGCGGACTTGCGTGCGAACCATCTCCCGAACAGCCTCATGACGATCCTCCTCCGTCTGTTTGCGACACGGAAGGATAGCGACCTCCTTCTACCGTGTTTCACTCAATAGCCGCTCGGCTTCAACTTCATCAAGAAGATGTGCGAACTGGTCCATCGCTTTTCGCTCGTCTCCCTTGTGGTGGGCAACAAGCCAATGGTACATCCATTTACTACTTGCGATCGGGAATCCAAGCTGTCTATGATTCAGAAGAAAGCCTCTGAACACCTTCATTGCCTCCTCATATCGGCCCACCTTGGAGAGTGAAATGGCCATGCGTTCTTGAATGCCAAAAGCATCGACTTCCGATCGATGTTCCGCAAGAAGTTCATTGCAGAGCTCAATCAGTCTTGTGTGATCGCCGTCTTCCTCGCAGGCCTTGCACTCCTCTATGATGCCTCTGGCCGTCCTCATAGTCGTCTTCCCTTCGGCACCTGTAGACTTCCGTGCGAACCATCTCCCGAACGGCCTCATGACGATCCTCCTCCGTCCGTTTGGGATACCGAACGACAAGGCTGAGGGGCGGGGGCACCGCGTCGCCTGCACCCGGCTGTTGTGCCAGTTCTTCTAATCTGTGTTGCTGCCTGCAGACATCCACACTGGGATCAGGGCACCCACGCTGCCGGCGATTGCCGGTCCGACGAACAAGACGATAAGGGACATGAAGCGGTCTGTCTTTCCACCTTCTGTCAGGAAGTCATTGACGACGGGCGCCAACATGATAACTGCAGCAGTGAGAACGAATGCGAGAAAGTAACTGAGAAGCGCCGCTCCTTTGAAGGGGTGAAACTTCCCCTTTGCCTTCAGGTCTTTGATCTGGACCTCGATGCCGGACGACACAAGAATCGTGCCAAGGACTCCCCCGACCACCGCCCCCATGATGCCGAAATTGACACCTCCGATCATGATGCCGATCAGGCTGCCAAGTCCTGTGAATGCGGACATGCGACTGTCCTTACGCTCTTGCTTCTCCTCGCTCATGCATGTCTCCTTTCTCCGGAACCTGTCCAACGCCAACGATGATCATGCGGTCTGTATATCCGGCATATGCAAGCTGTATAGAGCGGATCAAAGCCCGTCCACGGGGCTCCGCACACCCTTCAGGCCCCAGGGGACGTGCGAACCGACGTACTTTCGGGGCCATTTTGCCCGTCCTATTGGGACTCCCGTTGGCGCGGCGGTGGTCGTGCGATGCAATATAGCCTTTGCCGCATGAAACACCAAGACGTTTGTTAGACCGTTCGGTACAGCGCGGCGGCAAACCGGGCCGTCCAATCTCGCATTCACAATCGTCGAACGCCAGCCGGGCTTGTTTGGCGGGTCGGTGCGGCGTTATGTACCTTCCATTGGTATCCCGCGGCGCGAAGGTCACACCATCAGGCGAGCCCAGCCACATGCCAGCGGTTCTGATCGTCAGCAACCAACCGGAAGCCCGGCACGCCATCGCGGACGACATCCGGACCTTCGGCCTCGAGGCGATCGCGTGCGAGGACCTCGGCCGGGGGCTCGACGTCATCGAAGGGCGCCGGCCCGACATCGTGCTGCTCGACCTGCTCGACCGCACGCTCGGCCCCGAGGCCATCTGGCGCGGGCAGGTGCGACAGGCCCCGCGCGACCTGCCGTTCATCCTGCTGATCCCCGAGGAAGGGCTCAAGCACTTCGACTTCCCGCCGCAGACGGTGGACTTCATCCTCGTGCCGTTCGGCCGGCCCGAGCTGGAGGCGCGGCTGCGGTTCGCACTCGGCGGCGGCTTCGAGAACGCCGAGGCGAACACGATCGAGCACGGCGCGCTCCGGATCGACCTCGACCGCTACCAGGTGTCCGTCGCCAGCGTGCCGGTGGAGCTGACTCTCAAGGAGTTCGAGCTCCTGCGCTTTCTCGCCGAGCGGCCCGGCAAGGTGCACACGAGGGAATCGCTCATGGCGCAGGTGTGGGGCTACGACTACTTCGGTGGCACGCGCACGGTGGATGTCCACATCCGGCGCATCCGCGCCAAGCTCGAGCCCCATGCGGACGAGCTCATCGACACGGTGCGCGGCGTCGGCTACCGGTTTCGGGAGTAGAGTGGTGCCATGGACCAGACCGACACGAGCTACATCCTCAAGCATGCCCGGGACCACAAGGTGAAGTTCATCCGCCTCTGGTTCACGGACATCCTTGGCTTCCTCAAGAGCTTCGCCATCGGCGTGGACGTGCTGGAGGAGGCGCTCGACGAGGGCATCGGGTTCGACGGGTCCGCCATCCAGGGGTTCGCGCGGCTCGATGAGAGCGACGTGGTGGCGGTGCCTGTCCCGGCGACGTTCCAGATTCTGCCCTGGCGGCCGGAGGATCACGCCGTCGCGCGGATGTTCTGCGACATCCAATACCCGGACGGACGCCCATACGAGGGCGACTCGCGGCACGTGCTAAAGGAGGCGCTCCGCCATGCGCACGAGTTGGGCTATACGTTCTACGTGGGCCCGGAGATCGAGTTCTTCTACTTCAAGTCGGACGATGCGCCGCCGCGCGAGCTCGACAAGGGCGGCTACTTCGACCTGACCCCGCTCGACATGGCGTCCGACCTGCGGCGCGACACGGTGATGACGCTCGAGCAGGTGGGCGTCGAGGTGGAGTACAGCCACCACGAGGGCGCGCCCTCGCAGCACGAGATCGACCTGCGCTACGCCGACGCGCTCACAATGGCGGACCACATCATGACGACGCGCCTCGTCGTGAAGGAGATCGCCGCCAAGCACGGCTGCTACGCCAGCTTCATGCCGAAGCCCTTCACGGGGCGCAACGGCAGCGGCATGCACACGCACATGTCGCTCTTCCGCGGCGAGGAGAACGTCTTCTACGACCCGGCAAACGCCCAGGTGCTCTCGCACCTGGGCCAGCAGTTCGTCGCGGGCCTCTTGCGTCACGCGC
>Ga0315279_10006609_pt1 | contig 14603 bp, 10 predicted proteins | sample YL17G06_20_MG_FD_203694 | JGI IMG/M metagenome (GOLD analysis project Ga0315279, IMG submission 203694) | Sediment microbial communities from Yellowstone Lake, YNP, Wyoming, USA - YL17G06_20 | ecosystem: Environmental > Aquatic > Freshwater > Lake > Sediment | place: USA: Wyoming | collected... | reverse complement strand
GCATAAAACCGCTTGATTCCACAATTGGGAGGGGATACATGGCATGGGGCTATCTGACTATGCTGAAGGTGACAGTAGACCAATCTTATAAATTAAAAGCAGAAGAATGTCTCGACTGGCTTGATAAGAACAAGTCACCTGGTTACAAAAACCACAGTTGGGGAAAACATTTTGATTTTGCGAGTCGTGGTGGTAGATACCCTAAACTGGAACCGATAACAGTCTGGACCAGCCTCATAGGCATGGCTTTCCTTGATGCATATGAAATCCTTGACGATAAAAAATACCTGAATATCGCTGTGAGTATATGCAACTGGATTCTTGCTTTACCCAGAAATCACACTGACTCGGGCATATGTTTGAATTATACTGGTTCATTTGGTGAAGAGTGCACCATTCACAACCACAGTATGCTGGGTGCAGCAATGCTTGCGAAAACCGCAAAATATTCAAGGAACGCCGAATACATAAAGGTTGCCAAGGAGGCCATGACATTCAGTTGCTCACGCCAGCTTTCCGACGGGGCATGGTATTACGGTGAGGCATCTAATTTGCAATGGATTGACAATTTCCATACCGGCTATAAATTGGACGCCCTGAAGTGTTACATTGAAAGTACGGGAGACAAAACGTTTGAAAGTAATTTGAGACGCGGATTTCAATTTTATAAAGATAATTTTTTTGACCCGAGTGGAAGACCAAAGTATTACCACAACAGAACATATCCTGTTGACAGCCAGTGTGCCTCACAGGCAATAGACACCCTGACAAATTTTTCTGATTATGATGATTCATCACTGGGGCTTGCATGTAAGGTTGCCATGTGGACCATTGACAACATGCAGGACAGGGAAGGTTATTTTTACTATCGGGAGTATCCTATGAGGATTAAAGCCAAAACGCCGATGCTGCACTGGGCCCAGGCATCCACATATAAAGCACTAACCCATTTATTTTTAAAATGAAAAAATGAAGCTGCCAAATGAGTCTCTTATTTCGCATAGAATTGATTATATATCTGTTTGCATTTGTACCTATAAAAGACCAAGACCTTTAGAACGTTTATTGGTAAAACTTCAAGATCAAGAAACTAAAGGGCTGTTTAGATATTCAATAGTTGTGGTTGATAATGACCATATGCAATCAGCAAAAGGCATTGTTAAATCTTTTGGAGAAAAGTCATCAATTGCTATTGATTATTATTGTGAGCCAGAACAGAACATTTCTCTTGCAAGAAATAAAGCAGTCCAAAATGCAAAGGGAAATTTTGTAGCCTTTATTGATGATGATGAACTACCTGTAAATAATTGGCTCCTAAATCTTTACAAGGCTTATCATGAGTTTAATGCTGATGGAATTCTGGGTCCCGTGATGCCTTATTATGAAATAGAACCGCCTCAATGGATTATAAAAGGTAAATTTTATGAAAGACCTTCGCATAAAACAGGCGCAGTTCTTCATTGGACGAATACCCGAACAGGTAATGTACTGCTCCGAAAGAATATCTTTAGTGAAAAAGAAAATATGTTTCGACTGGAATTTGGCAGGGGTGGTGAAGATAGAGATTTTTTTCGAAGAATGATCGAAAGGGGTTTTCATTTTGTATGGTGCGCCGAGGCACCTGTATATGAAACTGTAGCGCCGGAGCGTTTCAAAAGGTCCTTTATGGTGAGAAGGGCTTTAGTCCGAGGACAAAATCCTCATTTTGGCCTTTTTGATATTCTCAAATCTCTCATTGCTGTTCCGCTATATACTTTGGCTTTACCATTGTTATTATTTCTTAGCCATCATATATTTATGAAATACTTGATTAAAGATTTCGATCATATTGGAAGAATTTTGGCCTTTTGGGGCATAGATGTTGTTAGAGATCAATATGTGATGAAATAATCAATAACCGAACATATTCAAATATTGTAGTAGTTGATGACGAATTGTCTGATAGAACTCTTGAGATTGCGAAACAATTTGAATCAAAATCGGTAAAGGTGATAACCCAACCCAATGCGGGTGCGAGTGGATTCTCAGAATGGGGTATTGTACTCCAAATGAGTTTGAAGAAAGGGTATTGGTAAAACAAAAACCCTATTGCATCATGTCAGATAGCTCTAACTTGATTTATCCAAATACAGGGGTGTAGTCCAATATGACTTCGGTGTCATCAGAGGTCAACGCGGATAAGAATGATCGCCATTTCCGAACGGATCACCTTATATTCGACTTAAAAGGCCGTTCAGTCCGCGGTGGCATGTCTACTCTATCCGCTCAGATATGCAAATTCGCCCTCAGTATGGGATCAACTATGATCCTCGCCCGTTTGTTGCGTCCTGCCGACTTCGGCCTTGTTGCTATGGTAACCGCCGTCATGGGTTTGGTTGCCATGTTCAAGGACGCTGGACTGTCTGACGCCACCGTCCAGAGCGAACACATCACCCATGAACAGGTCTCTACCCTATTTTGGATCAACATCGGCTTAAGCATACTCATTATGATTGTTATGGCAGCATTAGCCCCGGCCATCTCTCAGTTTTACAGGGAATCGCGACTGACACTCATCACTATGGTCATAGCAGGCACCTTTATCTTCTCTGGCCTGACTGTCCAGCATCAGGCGCTGCTGCGGAGGCAGATGCGATTCAAGGAACTGGCTATTATTGATGTCGTCACTATGTTCATTGGCATCATCATTGGCACCTCCATGGCAGCTCTGACCAAAAGTTACTGGTCATTAGTAGTAATACCCGCTACGAGCGCCTTTGCCATTGCTTTGAGTGTTTGGATTGTTTCTGGATGGATTCCTGGCACACCTAAACGCGCAACAGGTATAATTCCTATGCTTAAATTTGGTGGAAATTTGACAGCCTTTAATGGACTTTGCTACTTGGTCGCCAATGCAGACAACGTTCTAATTGGATGGGCTTGGGGAGCGGGACCGCTCGGTCTCTATTCGAAGGCCTATCAGTTAGGAACACTCCCCTTAAGGCAGTTACAGCAACCTATCACTGCAGTAGCCATACCTGCGCTTTGTCGCTTACAGTCAGATAGCGAACGTTTTCGCAAATATTACGGTAAAGCGATGGAGGCCTCCGTACTGCTTACCATGCCCTTGGTTACCTTATTTGCCGTTACGGCAGATCTGTTGGTCGAAGTAGTGCTTGGTCCTCGTTGGGCGGGAACTGCTCTCATTTTTATTGCTCTATCACCCGGTGCTTTCCTTGACACCTTTAATCATGCTACAAGCTGGGCTTTATTACCGAATGGTCAGGTTAATCGGCATCTACGTTGGCAGATTTTCGCATCGCCAATTATGGTAGCTGCATTCGCAATCGGACTTTCATGGGGACCGATCGGAGTGGCGTCCGCTTATAGTGTCGCGCGTTGGGTAAAACGTATTCCAGCTCTCTGGTTTGCTTACCGTAAATTGCCTATGAGGCTCGCTGACGTGTTGTGGGGAGCGATCTGGCGTCCATCTCTTGCATGCCTGGTCTCTGGCTCCATCGTACTTTTAGTAAGATGGACCATTGAAATAGAGATGTATCCTTTTTTCACCTTATTTTTTTATGGTGCTATTTTTGCGATCACATATCTCAGTGTTCTTATTTGCATGCCTCATAGTCGAAAAACTATAAAAGATTTATTTTCGGTTGTTTTCAGAGAGCATGCGGAGATTGAAAGCATTGGAAGATAAAATGAATGATCAAAGGCCAAATATTCTTTACATCACGGGACATTGTCCCTTCAGCCCGTCTTACGGATCTCAACAGAGGATTTTAAACATCGGCCGACTTCTCAAGCAGGTTGGAAAGGTCTCTCTCGTAATCGCATCCTGCGACGAATATGGGCGGGAAGAGCTGGACCGCACCAAAAAGGAATTTGACCTCAAGCGCATCATACGGTTTCTACCTTCTCCCAGACTACATTTCATCAACAGGATTCGGCACGAATTAGATCCATCCTTTTTAAAAACATATTACTTTCATGCGAGCAAACCTGATCGAGAGTTTATGCTCCGAATGATTGATGAACATGATGTCGTCTGGATTCATAACGTACGTGTTGCGAATGCATTCCAGATTAATCGCTGGGCCCACTCTGTGTTTGATGTTGACGACCTTCCCAGTCGCTTCTATTTATCCAGCGCAAGAGCTTCCTCGAATATCAAAAGAAGATTGCTTAACTTTCGAATGTCGCTTATTTGGTGGAGGCGCGAACGTCTGTTCAGGAATCGTTTCGATGTGATTATCGTATGCAGCAGAGACGACCAGCGATACCTGGGAGACTTCAGTCGTATACATGTCATCCCTAACTGTTTTACTCACCCGCCACAAGAACCTCACTATGCTCCTTCAAAACCTTTTCATCTCGGCTTCATAGGGAATTTGAACTTTATGCCCAACCGTTTCGGTATCGAGTGGTTCATTCGTGATGTGTGGCCTCTTATAAAGCGTGATGTTCCCGATGCACATCTCCACCTGGTTGGTAAAGGCAGTGACGGAGATATTGCTCACTTAGGACCCGACATTGAGGGGCTCGGTTGGGTGGAAGACACAAGTTTGGAGATCGCTTCGTGGTCTGCGATGATTGTCCCCATCCATATGGGAAGTGGTACCCGAGTGAAAATCGCGGAGGGATTTAGCAGGAAATGTCCCATTGTTTCAACATCCCTTGGAGCCTTTGGTTATGATGTTGTCAACGGGGAGGACATTCTGATTGCAGATAATGCACAGGATTTTGCTTCCGCATGCATCCTTCTTCTTAGGGACCGATTATTAGGATCGAGGATCTCAGAAAACGCCTGGGGAAAATTTCTGAAGTATTGGACATGGGATTCGATAAGCGAGTCAGTATTTAATGCAGTTAAGATGTGTCTTAATAGAAAAAATAATATCGAGAGTTGACATGACTTAAATGACTTCCATGAATATTAACAACGGAGCTGATTCAAAGGCTTCTCATTGAGCAAAGATAGGACTTTATTTGAGAGTACCCCAGAACTTAAAACAGTTATAAAGGAATTATTATGCCACCACAGATAGCACTTCTATTATGCATCATCTTCATTCTGTTTCTTTTCAGAATAGATTATAAACGGAAGTCTAATATTTCAATCGCTCTTTGGATTCCATTGATTTGGATGATGATTATAGGGTCGAAGATGGTTTCTCATTGGTTATATCCTGAGTCCAGTTATGCATCAGCAGATGATTATTTAGAAGGCAGTCCCTTAGATAGAAATGTTTTTATTGCACTTATTGTCGCCGGTTTATTCATATTATTTAAAAGGAAAATAAATTGGGTTCAGATATTAAAAAACAATGGATTTATCTTTTTTTACTTTTTGTATTGTGGGATTAGTATAGTGTGGTCAGATTTCCCATTTGTGGCTCTTAAAAGATGGATTAAGGACATTGGAAATCTTATCATGGTTCTTATTGTGCTAACTGATTCCCATCCTATTGAAGCTGTAAAAACAATGATTAGAAGATGTGCATACGTGCTTATTCCTCTTTCGATCGTATTATATAAATATTATCCTTCAATAGGCAGGGAATATCACCGCTGGTCAGGGGAATTAATGGTTGTGGGTGTTACAACCCAAAAGAATTCACTTGGTGTGCTGTGTATGGTCTGTGGTCTTTATTTTCTTTGGAGTTTATTCGTAATTTTGCTTAAAAGAAATACATCAATTAATAAAAAGGAAGTATTTATACATATTCTATTATTAGTGATGATTTTGTGGTTGTTAAAAATGGCTAATAGTGCTACTTCACTCATGTGCTTTATTACAGGTGTTTGTATTCTGGGAGTGACAAGATTGCCTAGCGTTAGGAAAAACGTGAAACATTTTGGGGTTTATATTCTTTGTGCCCTTTTCCTTTTTATAATTTTACAGTATTCACTAGATTTGGTGGCGATTATTATACAAAATTTAGAGCGCGATGTAACATTGACAGGCAGAACTGACCTCTGGAAGGAACTGTTTGCGATGGGGACTAACCCGCTGATCGGAACGGGTTACGACAGCTTTTGGTTGGGGCATAGAATGGTACAATTGTGGGAAAGGTGGGGGTGGCATCCAACTGAGGCACATAACGGATATATTGAAACCTATCTTGAACTTGGATTAATTGGAGTATTTTTATTGGTAGGGCTGATAATTGTCGCATACAGAAAAATTAAGCGGGAATTAATATCAGACTTTGAATTTGGAAGATTTCAACTGATGTTTCTGATCTTATCTTTATTATATAATTATACGGAATCATCTTTTAAAGGACTACAATTGATGTGGTTTATTTTTCTTCTCAACGCAGTAAAGTGCAAATTTTTCGGGGGAGGATCACATCATCGATCTTCATAAAATTTCAGCAAAAATCAACACCATAGTAGGTTTTTAAAATGATATATAAAGAATTCCTAAGACAAAAAGTTATACCTTATGTATTCTCTAAAATCCCATTCTCGATTTTAGGGAAATTGACCCGAACAAATCTAATTATTCCCTATTATCATATGGTCAGTAACAACAATATAATACATGTCAAGCATCTATACAGATATAAAAACATCAAGCAGTTTAATGAAGATTTGGACTTTCTTTTGAGAAAGTTTTCCCCAATAAGCTTGTACGACATTATGGATTTTTTAAAGAGCAATCATTCATTTTTTGATAATACATTTTTATTGACATTTGATGATGGTTTTAAAGAAATGCATGATATTGTTGCTCCTATACTTCTGAAAAAGGGAATTAGTGCTACTTTTTTCATAAACAGTGATTTTATTGACAACAAAAAATTATGCTATCAGCATAAAGTAAGCATATTGGTGGAACATTTTCAAAACAACTTACCTTTGGTTTCGATAAAAAAAGCCAATGAAATATTTTCAAAAAACAACATTAAAGTTAACGATATCAGATCTGGCATATTGTCAATAAAATATCATGAAAAACAGATAATTGATGAAATCGCACAATTGTGGGGTATAGATTTCGATAGTTATTTATTGGGGGAAAAACCATACCTTACTTCTGATCAAATAAATAAATTAATAAAAGATGGTTTTACCATAGGAGCTCATAGTATAGATCATCCATTGTACTCTTCGCTTTCATTAAAAGAGCAGCTGAATCAAACTGAAACAAGTGTGAGATTCATCAGAGAGAGATTTTGTTTGGATTATGGCGCTTTTGCTTTTCCACACAATGACAATAATGTATCAAGAAAGTTTTTTGAAGAAATATATAACAGTGGATTGATAGATGTCTCTTTTGGTACCAGCGACATGAGAAATGACACTTTTAAAAATAATGTTCAAAGAATTAGTTTGGAAAAACCGTTTTTATCTGCTGAAAGAATAATTTCGCTGCAATGCGCAAAAAAACTTTTTAGAGTTGTAAAAAGTAGCAATAAAATCATAAGGGAATAACCGCTCTCGCTTTCACCGTCGCCTAATTTATGGCTCGCCGCCATTGAAAATTTATTGTATTATTTTGAGTCCTGTAGGAGCACTGGGCCGCGGTGTCGTATAACGAACCTTAGCTGGAATATCGTTGACCTGCCCAGTCACATAAGGCCCTATTGGCGGCCAAGGGATACCATTAGTCCACCAAGAGGGTTGGGAATTGTAATATAAGGAATTTGCAAGGGTATGATCAGAATCCGCCCAGGCAGCCACCCCATCGGTTACGTAGTCATAGTTGCCTTGCAGAATAGCGGTGCTATAAGAGGCACTATCACTATAACTGCCGCCTGACGAGCTATATCCAAACCTATATATGTAAGGTTTTGTTGCTCCACAATTAGAGGAATTGCAAACGACCGTTCCAGTCGTAAAAGAACTATTGCCAATTACATTTCCAACGAGATTGACATACCGATTGTATTGCTCAATTTCAACGCATACCCATAGCCACGGGTTAGCATCGAGGGTCAAGGTGGTATTATTTCCACGGACATGGTTCCTGAACAACGTATTATGACTGGCTGACCCCTGTGTATAATCTGACCAATAACTTGTTACCGAGTTTCCTTCCCATAAATTCATATATGGGTGGGAACCATGATTTATTATAGCATCTTCACCAAGAAAAGAAGTATCATATATATTACCCTGACCCTGTATAGATTCCCCATTGTCATCGGTGTAATTATAGAGGATAGCATTTCCGCTGCCCCCTCCTTCAAAGGCAATTGAATGTCTGGTATCACGAATAATGTTGTTCTCAACCTTGTGCCGACTGTTCCAGTTGTAAAATTCAAAGCCGTAGTTTCCTCCTGAATCATTGGATACGCCATGATGAAGATAACTGTCTCGGTACTCATTCTCATAAGAAAAATCTGTCCAGACATGGGGCGACCCTGAACTGACGTACCCAACATTGTAGGTTTCAACTCCTTTCATCCAACAATTTTTGGTAAAACGAAACAGAACAAATTTATAATTTGCACCGTTCCCGTTTAGCCGCAGATTTTCCAGACCAGCTTTGACAACATTGAATGTTTGCTTCCTTATTTTGGGGTTTGTCGCATTTGGGGTTACATAAAAAATTGCAGGATCTATCGTCAGCACGTTTCCATTTATAGCCGTAATTTGAGAGTATTGTTGCATTACATGAGGGTCTCCACTTCCATAATCTTCACCAAGCCATGTGCAGTTTTTATCATCTATTATTGCACTATCTTCATCCTGATAGATTGAGATAAAATCGTTGGCCGAATAACCAGAGGAACTGCTTACGGTGATGCTGGTAGAACCCTGTGTGTATCCCGATGAAATGGCTGTGCCATTCGGTCTGGCAGGATACCAGTTGGAATCTTTACTTCCCCCATTGAAATCTATCCTCCCGCCATTCATGTTTAAAGTTGTGGCTGAAGAATCGGCTGTAGGTAGAAATGGGTATCCTGAAGCCTTGGCTCCCCGTAAAATCACGTTGCTTTTCATGGTTATAGTGCCGTTTATTTTATAAACTCCTGCTGGTATAAAAACGGCAGTATTGGCCGAAGCATTGGAAATGCAAGAGTTTATGGCTGCCGTATCGTCAACCGAGTTGTTATTGTGGAGTCCATTACAGGTTACCTCAGTATAATTGGTGGGAATACCTCCTACGGGGTCAAGCCCTGCACTCCAAGTGATTTTCCTGTCTGAAGGTATAGAATAAACGGCAAAAGAATTTCTAACAAAGCCCAAAGCTCCAAGAAAGATCACCAGAAAAATAATCGTAGTTGTTGCTTTCAAAATATTTTCCATAGTTTCGATGAAGTTACAAAGAACAGACATCAGTATGAGAGATTTAGTAGCTTTAATCATTGTTTGCCTCCCTTAGTTATGGGCTTTTAGTCTTTAAGAATGAGTCTTCTTTCTTCATTATATTTATCCTTTTTAATTAGTCAAGTACTCTTCATAAACTGACGTTACATCAGACCAGGTTACAGTGCCGTTTAGATATTCGTGATACTTGTTCATTACATCAGACCAAGATGAATAAGTGATGGCAGTGTAAGTCGTTTCTATTGTATGATCATCAGTCGCATTTGTAAAGACATATGAAGAGACTGTACCAACTGATCCCCCATCCCTTTTCATGGTTATGATTATCAGATAAAATAATAAAGATGTATGTGACCTTAATCACAACTTCTCAAGATTCAATCCAGCCATTCTTATGATAGGGAATTTTTTGCCTTTCTTGAGGACAAGGGAGCAGGAAAAGAAAAGTTATAACCATGTGTACAAGGAACATCCTCACTAAATGCAGTCCTCTGAACAGTATCATCAGATGAGAAGGAAACTTTGTTAAACCATACCTGGAGAGAAGGGCTCGATCAGACATAAGAAAGACTGATTCTTTACAAAGGACGCGATATAAATTTTTTATATAACTTGAGGGACTATCACTCATGGCAAGGATGAGAAAAAAACGTTTTCTCGCATGAATAAGTCCCCGTGTTATTTGCAAGACCTTTTCATACCGCCGTAAAGATCTTCCTGCTTTTAATTTGAGATTCCCTTTAATAGAAGGAGGGAGAACAGAACCAATGTTTTCCTCAGTCAGGAAAAGGTAGAAAGAAAAAAGTTCTTCCAGCTTGTACTTTTTTGCACGCTGGAAAAAGGTTTCGAAGTCGATCCGTTCCCGATAGAAGGAAAGCAAGCAATAAACCTCGTACATAGCCGAAATTCTAAAATTGATTATCTGCTGGTGCTGAAGAATTTCATGAATCAAGAGATGATAGAGCTGGTCAGTGGGTGAGGGAAGGAGAAATTTGATCCCATACCCATTCTTCTCCCAAGCATGAGACCATACTTGATCAACAGGAAGATAAGATTCGTATCTTTCCCAGAGGGGATGGGAGTGGATCTCTAAAATCTTCCTATTGGATTTGGAAAAGGTCATCTTTTTCTCCCATTCCTTATAATCATCCTTTGGCAGGTAATGAAGTCCTCTTAATACCTCCTGTGCTGTCCCAAAATTTACTTTCTTTATGAGAAGGTCAAGATCCCGCATTATTCTTACATTTTTATCCGGGTAGAGGTTCTCAATTAAGGCAATAGCACCCTTTAACAGTATTACCGGAATTCCCCCCTCGTGAAGGGTTTTGAGGATTTTAATCAACTCCTGCTGGAGGATGAGATTTCTGGCAGCATTTTTCAGGTAGGTGCTCTTAAGTATTTCCCTCACCTCCTCAGGAATCCTATTATCCAAACCTGATCTATGGAGGCTGTAATAGAGGAGGGGCAGGGCAGTATTTTCAAGGCACACGTTTAATAATCCCGACCAGTGGGAAAGATCATGTCCTATCTCGTCTATCAGTTTGAGAATATTCTCGGGCTTTGAATCAGGGCGTATAAACCCAAAAATAAGTTCCCTCAACCTCTGATCGTCTCGTATTTTCACTTTATTGATACTTTAAATAAGGTCTCTATCCTTGCAATGTTAGATTTACAACAAATTTTTTATATTGGTAATTTTAGTTCTCGAAACCAACCAAATACTCCTGATAAATTGACGTTACCTCAGACCAGATTGCAGTGCCGTTTAGATATTCGTAGTACTTATTCATTACATCAGACCAGGATAGATAAGTGATGGCAGTGAAAATTACTTCTATTATATGATCATTAATCACATTTGTGAAGACATATGAAGAGACTACACCTGCTGAGGCACCATCCACCTTCACATCTGCTATACGGTACCCTGTATTAGGGATTACGATGAATGTCTGGTTCGCATCGTAATAGACTACAATGGATCCTGATGGGGAGATTGTGCCGCTTGTCCCTGCCTGTGCTGTTATGGTGTAGGTCTTGAGCATAAAGGTTGCTGTAACTGTGATGTTCTGATTCATGGTAACGGTAGTGGTTGGGGACGTACCGCTCGCCCCACCAGACCAGCCATCAAAGGTCGAGTTTACATCTGGCGTGGCAGTGAGTGTCACCACCGTACCAGCAGGAAAGTTTGTCCCTGATGCATTACTCGTCAGTATCCCACTTCCCGTGCCAGTCTTAGAAATGGTAAGGGTATACGTGATGTCACTAAAGTTTGCCTCTATGGTATGATCAAAAGTTACATTGGTGAAAGTGTAGGAGTTTACTGTCCCCTGTGATACTCCATCTACCTTCACATCTGCAATGGTGTAACCGGTATTCGGGGTGATGGTGTAGTTCTGGGTCTCTCCGTGATTCACGGTGATAGACCCTGAAGGTGATATGGCGCCGCCTGTCCCTGCGGTGGCGGTTATGGTGTAGGTCTTGAGCATAAAGGTTGCTGTAATATTAATATTTGCATCCATCGTTACCGTACAGGTGGGTGATGTCCCTGTGCACTCACCAGACCAGCCATCAAAGGTCGAGTTTACATCTGGTACAGCGGTAAGGGTGACCACGGTACCTGCAGGAAAGCTTGTCCCTGATGCATTACTCGTCAGTATCCCACTTCCCGTGCCAGTCTTAGAAATGGTAAGGGCATACGTGATGTCACTAAAGCTTGCCTCTATGGTATGATCAGAAGTTACATTGTTAAAGATATAAGAGTTTACCGTCCCCTGTGATGCTCCATCCACCTTCACATCTGCAATGGTGTAACCGGTATTCGGGGTGATGGTGTAGCTCTGGGTCTCTCCGTGATTCACGGTGATAGACCCTGAAGGAGAGATGGCGCCGCCTGTCCCTGCGGTGGCGGTGATGGTGTAGGTCTTGAGCGTAAAGGCTGCTGTAACTGTGATGTTCTGATTCATGGTAACGGTAGTAGTTGGGGACGTACCGCTTGCCCCGCCAGACCAGCTTGCAAAGGTCGAGCTCGCATCTGGTGTGGCAGTGAGGGTAACCACCGTACCTGTAGGGAAGCTTGTTCCTGTTGGGCTATTCGTCACTGTTCCTGTTCCTGTGCCTGTCTTGGTGACGGACAGGGTATAGGTGGGATTTGAGGTAAAGCTTGCCTCTATCGTATGATTAGCAGTCAGATTGGTGAAGGTGTAGGAGCTCACTGCCCCCTGTGATACTCCATCCATCTTCACATCTGCAATGTAGTAACCACTATTCGGCGTAATGGTGAAGGATTTGCTTGTGCCATAATTGACGGTGATAGATCCCGATGGAGAGATAGAGCCACCTGTCCCTGCGGTGGCGGTGATGGTGTAGGTCTTGATAGAGAAGGTGGCTGTAACTGTTCTGTTCTGATTCATGGTAACGGTAGTAGTTGGGGACGTGCCGCTTGCCCCGCCAGACCAGCCTGAAAAGGTCGAGCTCGCATTTGGTGTGGCAGTGAGTGTAACCACGGTACCTGCAGGGAAGCTTGTCCCTGATGGGCTATTCGTCACTGTCCCACTGCCTGTGCCTGTCTTGGTGACGGACAGGGTATAGGTGGGATTTGAGGTAAAGCTTGCCCCTATCGTATGATTGGCAGTCAGATTGGTGAAGGTGTAGGAGCTCACCGCCCCCTGTGATACTCCATCCATCTTCACATCTGCAATGTAGTAACCACTATTCGGCGTAATGGTGAAGGATTGGTTTGTGCCCTCACTCACCGTTACCTGGCCTGACGGGGTAATGGTGCCACCAGTGCCTGCTGTGGCTGAAATAGAATAGATGGTTAGCTCTTCTGAGAAATTACTTTCAACATAAGAATTGTATACGGTTAAAGCGAAGAAGTAAGTTTTCCCATCTTCTAAGCCTGAGATTGTGTAGCTTGTCTGGTTACCCGCATCAACAATGGATGTGTAATTACGACTTGCATTACCGTAATAGAGTTTATAACCAGCCACATCTATTTCGGTATTTGGATCCCAAGCCAATGTTATTTGGAAGGAATAGACATTGGGAGTAAATAGAAGAAGGCTAAAGGTTAGAGCTGCAAAAGATACAAACCACAGTAGATAAAAACAAGAAGCTCTGGGCCTTTTAAATTTTGTTAGAATACAAGCTAATAACATACACCACCTAGCCATGCCTGATTTTGTTACACAGCACATTGGAGATGCTGATGTCATTTAGCAACCCTGCCACCCTATCCGCCTGCGGCGGACTTAGGCCAATGGATTTATGTGCCACCCTTTTGGGTGGTTTGCTTTTTTGTAGGTTACCTTTTGTAGGTTACCCTTTAGAGGTATTTACAAAACTTAATAAAGAAAAGCAATCTGTATTTTATTTTATTTTTTGATTGGGGAGATAGTTAATGGTTGGTATGAATATTGCTGTTCCCGGTTTTGGCTATAAAAAGGCAGGAGGTGCTAAATTTAATACCTTTGCATACTTTGTTTATTCAAGGATTTTGTCAATAACCGGAGTCAGGTCGTTGATATCAACTGCGCCATCCATATTGACATCCTGCACAGGGACTGTATCCATGACCATGCAGATACCATTTTCAATCTTTATGATGACCTTTGCCCACTCGTTGTCCTTAACCACCTTTATCACGCCTATACCATCCCCAGTGGAGCTGTAGACATTGCCGATCAGGCTACCTACACCAGAGTCAATGGCATAGGTTGCATCGGCAGGTCCGTTAATGGTCACGGAGGCGGTTCCTGAACCGGTAGTGGTTACTGCAACTGCAGCAGGAGAGATCTTAACTGTGCTTGTACCAACGCAGCCGTTGGCATCAATTACCTGAATAATCTCGGTTTCAGCCTCAGCTCTTGCTACCGGTGCTAAGTAGTCACCGGAGATCGGATCAATCGCAGCGCCGGTCAGGGTCGCGGTGATCAACTTATAGACATAGGGTGATGTACCGCCTGATGCACTGATTAAGATCTTCTCACCATTTACAGCAGACTTCGTGGTAGATACAGTCAATTCACAAGGGGTATCGCTAATATTTGTGGTGTTTACGTTAAAGCTTGCTTCTATTGTATGACCAGCAGTTATATCAAGGATTTCGTCAATAACCGGGGTCAGGTCGTTGATATCAACTGCGCCATCCATATTGACATCCTGCACCGGGACTGTATCCATGACCATGCAGATACCATTTTCAATCTTTATGATGACCTTTGCCCACTCGTTGTCCTTAGCCACCTTTATCACGCCTATACCATCCCCAGTGGAGGTGTACACATTGCCGATCAGACTACCCACACCAGAGTCAATGGCATAGGTTG
>Ga0315279_10006608_pt1 | contig 14605 bp, 13 predicted proteins | sample YL17G06_20_MG_FD_203694 | JGI IMG/M metagenome (GOLD analysis project Ga0315279, IMG submission 203694) | Sediment microbial communities from Yellowstone Lake, YNP, Wyoming, USA - YL17G06_20 | ecosystem: Environmental > Aquatic > Freshwater > Lake > Sediment | place: USA: Wyoming | collected... | reverse complement strand
AATTCCCAGGAAAAACGGCCACCCGGTGCCGGGTCAGGCCAAAAACCCACGATGTCCGGGGTAATCGAAATCCGGCCTCACTCCAAATCATTGCCACAATGGAAATTAGCAGCTACGCTAATGGCTCAATATCACGAATGAACGACAGGTTGGCAATCCTTTCCCCTGGGGATCGATTTCGCCGTGGCACGGAGGCTGGTCAGCGTCCTCACGCCATCGTGAAACGGATCGCCACGTCTGCCATGCCAGATGGCTGTTCCGAGGAAACGCTCGTGGTTACCTCTGTGTGAACCCAAAATCAATATGCGAAGGATAGGTCAACCTCGCGATCCCGTACAGCGAGGCCGACCTTCACGTCCGCATTTTTCCTGTTATTGGCGGCAGCGGTAGATGCGGCGATGACGGCATCTGCGAGCTTCGTCACGAGAAAACCCCCCAGCGCGGAGAGGAACACAATCTGACCTGTCGTATCCCAGTCTTTGATGGGAACGCCCCCGTACATCATCGCGCCGCCTTCATATACGAAAACGACGCTCGCTGTGACAGCCTCCGCGACTTCGAGGGATGAGAAGCCGAGACCTGCCTTCCAGTCCCCGACATAGAACTGGCCCACTGCAACCGGCACCGGAAGGAGACTCAGCAGCGCTGCGAGGCCGGGACTTGCTTCCCCGTCAGCGGGCCACCCCAAGAACATTGGCATGGCCCCGGCCTCGGAAAGTGCGAAGAATCCGAGCACAATCGCAAAAATCAGAACGAGAACCACGCGTTTCTTTGCAGACATTTTCCCCCCCTTCGACTTCCCGTATCGAGTTCAGCTCAGGTCTCCGCGCTTCTCTTCGTACTCCTGCTTTTCAATCTCGCCGCGCGCGTAGCGCAGCTTGAGTATCTCAAGTGCGGAATCTTCGGGACTCCGCGTCTGATCCCGCCCGACCAAAAATCTGATGAGCAGCACTCCGCCCGTGATGATGGAGCCCCCGACTGCAATCATGAAGATCGGTCCCAGCCATCCTGTCCAGTGACTCCAACCGCCATAGCCCCAGCCCCACATCATCAGCCCCCGTTCATGTCCTTCAGCTCTTTCATGCCGATGAACTTCCCGTGCCACTCGTGATACCACACCCAGCCGGTGTGGCCATTGACGCCCAGCATCCCGTAGACGCTCCCGTCCTTGTTCAGCACGTGGATCGTGTAGTAGCCGTAGAACACGTCTGCATCGGTCTCTCCCTTCATACCTGGCAGCCGTGCATCGAGGAACTGCTGGGCATACGTGTGGGCCTGCGCCGCATTCACCGGCATCTCCTTGCCAGGGTTTCCCCATGGCCGATAGCCCTGCCGTCCACCCCAGCCCATGCCGGGACCGCCCATCATGCCGCCGCCCATCATGCCGATTCCCATGTGCCCGTACTTGGTGTTCCACATCGTGTCCGGCCCCGGCTCGGGAACGATCGCTCCTGTCCATTTGTTCACCAACACTTCGAAAGCGTGGACACCGCTGCTTTTCTCCGCCACTTCGACGTAGAACTGGTTATCAAACTCCATCACCTCAGTAAGCTGGAGGTCGGCATTCCAAAAGTCTTTCACGTACTTCTCTGCTGACTGCCAGGCCTGGTCGATGGTGAGGGCCTGGGCGTTCCCAGGCGGAGTTGAGCTCCACCAGCCTCCCATCATCCCGCCCCACCCCCCAAAACGGCCTGGGCCCTGGCCCATCATCTGCGAGAAAGTCAATCCGGCTACCGCAACAAGCAGCACCGTAACGAGCACCGTTTTGCGCATCCGCATATCTCCTTTGTCGTACGGGCGTCGGCCATCTCACCCACACCATGAGGACTATTCGCCGCGCGCAGTTGGAAGATAAGAAAACCCTATGAAGGATTTGTGAAGAGCGCTCAGTCGTGAAAGGCAGGCACAAGGTACTGCTATCTACGAACAACTCTTCGGTTACGAAGGACGAGGGTTCTCCTTACAGAGGCCCGCCAGCCCGCGCGGAATTCTCCCGTCGAATACTTTGACCAGCGTCGGTGCTCTCCTGCCGGGGCCGGTCTGGGTCTGATCGTCCGCGGCGTGCGAGATTCTTATTGACGGACGCACATGGATGGCAATAGCTTCAAAGCGTTACATGCATACAGTGAAAACCATCTTGCCCCTTCTTCTCAGCCTTTTTCTTCTGGTCGCAGTCCCAGTGGTCCGGACGTGGGCCGTTCAGTGCCAGTCCGACCTTCCTACGATTCCCATGACGGATCAAGCTTCGACTGACGGCCAGTGCCATGCCCAAACCACACCTGATACGCAAACCTCGGCGCCCAGCGCGGCTGTCTCAAGCCTTCCTTCGGTTGGCCCGGCTTTGTGCAATACAGGGGCGTACGCGTCGCAAAATCATAAATGCTCGACAACCGGCCGCTTGGAAATCGCATTCCATGGCGATATGCCGGTTTTCCTGAGGACGGCAACACTGCTGATCTGATTCCTCCCGACCCGGCTTTCACGGCGGAGATTCTCACGGGAGGTAAAGATGAAAAGAATATTCTTTGTATTTTTGGTTGCATCCTTGGCGGCGCTGGCTCATGCAGAAACCCTGCAGCAGCGCATGACAAGCCAAGGGCTGGGTGTGGCGCAGAAGCCGCTCGCACCGATCGAGTTCGAGCTTCGTGATCTGACTGGCAAGAATGTAAAACTGAGCGCACTCAAAGGGAAGGTGGTATTCCTCAACTTCTGGGCCACCTGGTGCGGTCCGTGCCGATCGGAGATGCCCTCGATGCAGCGCATGTACGAGAAGCTGCACGACGAGGGATTGGAGATCCTGGCCGTTGACCTTCAGGAAGAAAAAGGCCTCGTGGAGGGGTTTGTCAGAGAGTTGTCACTGAAATTTCCCATTCTTCTTGACTCAACTGGCGCCGTGGGCGCCCAGTACAATGCGCGTGCGATCCCCACGACGTACCTCTTTGACCGAAAGGGGTTCATCTTCGCCCGTGCAGTGGGCGCGCGGGAATGGGACTCTCCCGAAATGCTCGAGACCCTTCGCCGGGTGCTCAGAGATGGCGTGAGCTTCTAGGGGAGTGAGATGTTGCTGGAAAACCTCAGCTTTCTCATTGCGTTCGCCGCCGGAGTCATCTCGTTCATCTCGCCGTGCGTCCTGCCCATCATCCCCTCGTTCCTGTCGTTTCTCGGAGGAGCCTCTGCTGGCGCCCTTGTCAACACGGGGGCATATCGACGGACTCTATTCTTCAAGACCCTTTTCTTTGTCGTCGGCTTCTCGATCATCTTTGTCGCGTTGGGCGCGCTCTTCAGCAGCGGCGGGCTGATGTTGGCGGGGGCGCAGACCATTCTTTACCGGATCGCCGGCATCATCGTTGTATTGTTCGGCATCAACATCTTGTTCGACTTCTGGAAGGCGTTGAATGTCGAACGTCGCTTTCATTTGCGGCGAAAACCGCAGGGCGCCTTCGGGTCTGTCTTGCTCGGGCTCGCCTTCGGCGCAGGCTGGACCCCATGCGTCGGGCCCATTCTGGCATCGATCCTATTCCTCGCCGGGACCACGGGGACGATGATGCGCGGTATGTCTCTTCTCGCCCTCTATTCCCTGGGGCTGGGAACTCCGTTCCTCCTTGCCGGCCTTTTCTTCAGCTCCTTCACGAAGCAGACGGAGCGTCTCCGTGCCCACATGCGCGGGATCAAGATCGGGAGCGGAATCTTCCTGATCCTCCTGGGAGTGCTGATCTTTCTCGGGAGCCTTGGTCGCCTGAATGCGGCATTTTTTGCCTTGGCAGGTTCGCTGGATCGCTGGGGACAGAGCGCTCCGGCGGTGCAGCGGCTGCTCTTTGGCCTGCTCTTCCTGGCGCTCTCCGGCCTAAGTGCCGCTCTGTATGTACGACGAGTAAGGAAGGCGCCGCGAGGAGTGAGCCGTTCTTTTCGCACCTTTCTGTTTCCGGTGCCGCTTGCGCTCTTTCTGCTTTTCGTTGCCTTCTCGGTGCTTTCCTTTGCTCGAGCTCTGGACGTGCCTTCGCTCATCAGCTCCTGGCTGCGCTTCCAGGGGATCTAGCGGTGATGCTCGATTGCGGGCCACGTTCCGGATGGCGCAAAAGACATTTCGACAAGGAGTTTACAATGACTAGATGCATGCGCATCGTACTCAGCAGCCTTCTGTTCGCCTTTACGCTTCTTCCTCTCGGAGCGGAAACCCTTTCGGTAGCGCTCACGATACGACCATCGCGGCTCGTGCTCAGGCCAGGACTGGTCGCCCAGGTCTGGGCGTACAACAGCGTTGTGCCCGGCACTCCCATCGTGGCGCAGGTCGGGGATCGCGTTGTGATAGACGTGACCAACCAGTTGTTGGTTCCGACGAACATCCATTGGCACGGCCTTGAGGTCCCCAACGACCAGGACGGTCCGGGGTCCTCCATTCAGCCTGGCCAGCAGCATCGCTACGAGTTTACTGTCCGGCAGTCTGGAACATACTGGTACCATTCCCACCAGGTGCCAGTGCTGAACCAGCTCGATCGAGGACTCTATGGGGCGTTCGTCGTGAAAGCAACCGAAGACGCGGCATACTCCGGCGACCATGTGCTGATTCTCGATGACTGGTATCTGGACGCGAACGGACGACGCCTGGAGGGGACTGCTCGCGGCAACATGGAGCGATTGGGCAACGTGGAGTCGGTGAACGGCAAGACGGGAAGCGCGATCGAGCCCCTCGTCTTTCGCGGCGGTGAGCTGCATAAGCTCCGATTCATCAACGCCTCTACCGCGGCTGTGTACACGCTGCGGATCGGCGGCCACGTTTTCCGAGTCACGCATACCGACGGTCACGGTCTCACCCAACCCTCCCCGACCGACATGCTCACTCTTTCCCCTGGAGAGCGCATAGATGCGGAGGTCTCAGCAGTTGGGTCAGAAGGCGCGGAGTCCGCGATTTCAAGCGATCGTCCCGAGCTAGGATTGAGGATTCCCATCCGCTACGGACCTGGGAAGGTTACGGCCATCCCATCGCCGTACGTGCCGCCCGAGTCGAAGGCATTTGTCGGCATCTTCGAGAAAGCTCCCGACTTTGTCTTGGAGCTGAACTCCGCCATGCAGATGGGCGGTGCGGGCTCGATGGGCGGGATGAGTGGAATGGGCGGGATGGGCCACTCGATGGAGGGCATGGGGAGCACGGAGAACACTGTGACTGCCATGATGCAGTGGACCATCAACGGCGCTTCATACCCTGACACCGAGCCGCTGTTCGTGAAGCTCGGGTCCGTAGTGAAGGTCAGGTTTGTCAATCGGGACATCCAGATGATGCACCCCATGGACCATGCGATGCACCTTCATGGCACATTTTTTCAGGTGGTTTCAGAGAACGGAGCGAGGCCGGAGCGAGAAACATGGAAGGACACGGTGAATGTGCCTGCAGGTCGTTTTGTGGATGTCGCATTCGTCATGCGCAATCCCGGCGCCTGGATGCTCCACTGCCATATCATCGATCATGAAGATGGCGGCATGATGACGATGGTCATGGCGGAATAACCGCGCGCCGCGACGGCATGCGGGAAGGAGGATTGGGCGGTGATTGACATGCAGAAAAAGCTCAGCTTTTCGTTTTCCGCGACTACCGGGGTAAATCCGAAAGTCCCGATGATGCGCGTCGATATCCCCATACAAATATCGGGCGGCGAGAAATTGAAGAAGGCCCCTGAGGCCGCAATGCGCGGGATCAGGGGAGTCCATCGGGCGTGGTTCAATGCCACGACGAGGCGTCTGTCGCTATGGTACTTCACCAGGGACGTCGATATCGTCCAGTTGTATCGCGCGATCAAGGAAGCCGGTTTCCAAACGGGCACCAACACGCTGCGGCTTCGCATCAAAGGAATTTATTGTTCAGGGTGCATCACCATTATCGAAGACGCGCTGCGGCAGGTGCCCGGGGTCGCGGCAGCAGTCCTGAATCCGGCTATGTCGGAGGCGGCTGTCGAGTATTACCCGACCTCCACGGACCTCGACCGGCTTAAGGACGCGATTGATACCCTCGGGATGTACAGCGCCGAGCCTGCTGCGGCTGCAAGCGCTGAGGGGGTAGGCAGGGAGCAGGAGGATTCGGACAAGGAATACCTCACGCTGATGCGCAAGTGGTGGTTCGCGGCAGGCGTCGGCGTGTTCACAATGCTCTTCTCATACCCCCAACTCATTCCCGGGCTCCGTGAGCTCCTGCCGAAGGGGAGCGATCAGCTCCGTCTCCTGTGGATGGCCATGGGCATTGTCGCCCTCGCGGTGATGGCCTTCAGCGGCAACCAGTTCTTTACGGGATTGTGGGCCTCGCTGAAGCACCGCACGGCCAACATGCATACGCTGATCGCCATCGGCACGGGCGTGGCATGGGTGTACTCGACGGTCGCCGTGCTTTTTCCCCAGATCTTTCCTTCACGGGAGATGGCCGATGTGTACTACGACGTGACGGTCGTCGTCACCGCGCTGGTCGTGCTGGGCCTCGCGCTCGAAGTGAAGGCCAAAGGCAGGACGAGCGAGGCCATCAGGAAGCTGATCGGGCTGCAGCCGAAGACCGCGCGTGTCATTCGCGAGGGAAGGGAGAGAGACATCCCGGTCGAGGAGTTGATCGTCGGCGATACAATCGTTGTGCGGCCGGGTGAGAAAGTCCCCGTGGACGGCGTGGTGGAGAGCGGGAGCTCCGCGGTCGATGAATCGATGATCACAGGTGAAAGCATACCCGTGGAGAAAAGTCCCGGTGATGAGGTGATCGGAGCGACGATCAACAAGACCGGATCCTTCCGGTTCCTCGCCACGAAAGTGGGAAAGGACACGGTACTGTCGAGCATCATCAGGATGGTGAAGGACGCGCAGGCCACCAAGGTTCCCATCCAGCGCATCGTTGACGTTGTGGCAAGCTATTTCACGCCCGCCGTGATGATTCTTGCCATTCTGGGATTTGTCATATGGTTTGACGTCGGGCCGCAGCCGGCATTCACCTACGCGTTGATCGTCGCGGTGACCACTCTGATCATTGCATGCCCCTGCGCGCTAGGAATGGCCACTCCCATGTCGCTGACGACCGGCATCGGGCTTGGAGCGGTGAACGGCATCCTCATCCGCGGCGGAGAGTCCCTGCAGACCGCGAAGGAGCTGAACGTTGTGGTGCTGGACAAGACCGGCACCATCACGCACGGAAAACCCGCCCTTACGGACATGCAGGCGATCGGGATCGATGAGAACGGTCTTTTGCGGCTTGCCGCTGCCGTTGAGCGTGGATCGGAGCATCCGCTTGCAGCGGCCATTGTTGAAGCCGCGGACGCCAGGAGGCTTTCGGCGGCGGAGGTCGCGGGGTTCCAGGCCATTCCCGGCTATGGGGTGGAGGCGACAGTTGATGGTCGCCGCCTGCTCCTCGGCAATCTTCGGCTGATGCAACAGAAGGGGGTTTCCGTGGGAGCGATCGAGGAGGAAGCGCGACGACTGGCCGACGAGGGGAAGACTCCATTGTACGCGGCCGTGGACGGGGTGGCCGCGGGCCTTATTGCCGTGGCAGATACGGTCAAGGAAGACTCGGCACGTGCGATCCGCGCTCTTGCGCGGATGGGGATCGAGGTGGTCATGATCACGGGCGACAACGAGCGCACAGCCCGGGCGATCGCGAAGCAGGTGGGCGTCGAGCGGGTGCTTGCGGAGGTGCTCCCTCAAGACAAGGCACGGAACGTCCAAAAGCTTCAAGAGGAAGGGAAGAAGGTGGGCATGGTCGGGGACGGAATTAATGATGCCCCCGCGCTGGCGCAGGCCGACGTGGGCTTCGCCATCGGCACGGGCACTGACGTGGCCATCGAGGCAAGCGACATTACCCTCATCAAGGGCAGCCTCCAGGGGGTGGTGACCGCCATCCAGGTCAGCCGGGCCACCATGCGCAATGTTGTCCAGAACCTGCTCGGGGCCTTTCTGTACAACTCCCTTGGCATTCCGATCGCGATGGGACTCCTGTACCCGTTCTTGGGGGTTCTCCTCTCGCCGCTGCTCGCAGCGGCAGCCATGTCTTTCAGCTCGGTCACCGTGATCAGCAATGCCAATCGTCTGAAGCTCTGGAGACCAAAGGGGGCACAATCATGAACCTCGAAAAGATCATCGTCACCCTTGCGGGATTCGGGCTTTCGCTGTTCGTGGCATGGTTTTTCTGGATGAAAAGGACACGCGGGAAGAAGGCCGCGTTGGTTTCATCGGGCTACCAGGAGGCGATGGTGATTGTGCGGGGAGGCTACACGCCGGATGTCATCGTCGTGGAGCATGGGAAACCCGTTAGGCTGAGCTTCCGGCGCGACGAGACGGCCTCCTGCTCGGAGATTGTCGTCCTTCCCGATTTCAACAAGTCCGCGTCTCTGCCCGAGGGACAGGTGGTGCAGATAGAGTTCCTCCCGGAAATTCCCGGCGAATACGAGTTTCACTGTCAGATGGGCATGCTTCGGGGAAAGTTGATCGTCGAATAAATAATCCGCCGATTACGGCGGCGCAATCTACGCAAGGAAGGTTACCGATGAACGAGAGATCGAATGGTTCGCGTTTCTGGCTGACCCTGCCCTCGCTTTTCTTTCTCAGCTACGCGGTGCTGACCTTCGAGGTGGCCCTGACGCGGATTTTCTCCGTGATGCTCGACTATCACTATGTCTTTGCAATACTTTCCACCGCCCTTCTGGGACTGGGTTTGGGCGCGATGCTGTTGAAACGGTGGCACGCGGTTCTCCCTCCGTCCGCCGTGCGTATGAGCGCCGTCATATTCGCGTTGCTGGTCGCCGCCTCCGTGTGGGCGATCATCAGCGTGCCGATCGTGGAGAAGGGCGGGTTCTGGCTGTACCTCGCCCTGGCCGTGCTGCCATTCTGCGCGGCCGGCTTTGCGGTTTCGGGCCTTTTCCAGGAGTTTGCGAGCCGCGGTCCATTGCTCTATGGCGCCGATCTGATTGGCGCGGCAATCGGCGCGCTGACCGTCGTACCCCTTCTGAACGTTCTTGGCGGCGTGAATGCCGTGTTCTTCACGGCGGCGGTGGCCTCCGTCGGCGCCCTGCTGCTCGGGTTCTCACGCGTGCGACTGCCGGCATTCGCGGGGGCAGCGTTCCTGGTGATCTCTATCTCCTTTGGCCTGCTCGCCGGCCTTCGCGTGCAGATCAGCGTTCCCGTGACCAATTACCCCGAAAAAGACATGTACCAGATGCTGGCCAATCCGGCCTTCAAGGCGAAGATTGTCGAGAGCCGCTGGAGCAGCTTTGGCCGTACGGACGTGGTGAAAAGCGATCGTCTGCCCAACGAGTTGACGCTCTTCGTGGACGGCGCTGCGGGATCTACAATGTACAACAGCGCCGCGGTCATGAACGACCCCCATGAGATCGAGCACCTTACCTTGCACTTCGGTGAGTACTTTCCCTTCCTCTTTCTCAAGGACGACCAGAGGAAGAACGCCCTGATCATTGGCCCGGGTGGGGGGCGAGACGTGGTCGTTGCGCTGATCGGGGGCGTGAAATCGATCACCGCTGTCGAGGTGAACCCGGATGTGGTGCAGATCGTGAAGGACTACAAGAAATTCAACGGGAGGATCTACGACGGAGATCCCCGGGTGACCGTGGTCGTCGCGGAAGGGCGGAACTTCGTCAGGAAGATGGACACCCGGTACGATCTCATCATGCTCGCCCTTCCTGTGACAAAAAGCTCGCGCAGCATCGAAGGGTTTGCGCTGACAGAGAATTACCTGTTCACGGTGGAGTCCCTCAAGGACTATCTGGATCATCTCTCCCCCGGGGGCCGCATCATCGTCGTTGCGCACGCCGACGCGGAGATCTACCGCATCATCTCGTTGGCCACGGAGGCTTTCCGCTTGCGCGGCGTCTCCGAGCAGGAGGCGATGAAACACCTCTATACGGTGGCCTCTGACATGAACCCGGCTATCGTGATCCAGGACCAGGCGCTCAGCGCCGAGGAAGCGAACCAGGTCCATCAGGGTTTGCACAAGCTCGGCTTTGACAAGGGGAGCTTCTACGTGCCCTACCAGCAGCAGGTGGTCAGTCCGGGCGCCCGGCTGGGTATCGACAAGGAGCTGCGGATGTTCGATCAATTCCTCATCGAGGTCGCCGAAGGCAAGCTGAGCATGGCAACTCTCGCGCGCTCCGCCACGCTGGATATCGGCCCGGTGACGGACAACAGGCCCTTCTTCTACAAGTTCGAGCGCGGGCTGCCGCGTCCCTTCGGAACGTTTGCCTTCCTCCTCGTCCTTGGCCTCGTGACGCTCGGCTACCTCGTGCTGCTGCGGAAGAATGCGGCAACGAGCCCCGCCACCTTCACGGGGGCGCTGCGCGTGTATCCCTCTCTCAAGCTCTTCCTCCTCCTGTTCTCGACTCTCGGGGTTGGATACATGCTCATCGAGATCGCGCTTTTTCAGAAGCTGATGCTGTTCGTAGGTCAGCCGCAGATGGCACTTACCGTGCTGCTGTTCTCTCTGCTCCTGGGCGGCGGGCTGGGGAGCTTCGTGAGCTCGCTTCTGCGCGGCAATGCTGCCCGCGCGGTTGCATTCATCTCTCTGGGAGTTGCAATCGCAGTTGCCTTTCTGTCGCTCTTTTTCCCCAGTCTCTTCGGCCTGGGGCTCTCCCCTCGCGTGACTGCTATGGCGTTGTTGATCCCCCTGGGGTTCCTCATGGGCTTCCCGTTCCCTCTCGCAATTCGGCTGACCGACCGGCATGGCCTGGGAAGCAACGTTTCTGTCATGTGGGGCGTCAACGGGATCGCATCGGTGCTCGGATCGGCGCTGTCAATGATCGTGGGGATTTCCATTGGATTCTCATGGGCTCTCGCGCTTGGCGCGGTGCTGTACGTGCTGGCCGCCATCATATTCCTGGCTCTGCCGGCGACGAAGGAGAGGAGGGCCTGACGCCTGCATCGGACGGGGCTCAGCGGTGAAATCACGGCGATCACATGACACACCTGGCATGTCCCCACGCAGAGCCCGAAACCAGTCCTGGATTCGTGTCGTGCTGGCCGACGACCATACAGTCGTGCGCGCCGGCATCCGCCAGATCCTCGAAACTGCCGCGGACATCAAAGTTATTGCTGAGGCGGAAGACGGAGAGCAGGCAATCGAGGTAATTCGTGCGAGCACTCCAGACGTGGCCGTTCTTGACGTGCGAATGCCAAAGGCGAGCGGCATCGACGTGACGAGATGGATCAGGGAGAACGCCCCCTCGACCGCCGTTCTGGTGCTTTCCGCCTATGACGACGACCCCTACGTTCTTGCGGTGCTTCAGGCAGGCGCAAATGGGTATGTCTTGAAGAACGCCGACGCCGAAGACATCGTTCGCGCGGTGCGCGCCGTCCACGCGGGAAAATCCGCCGTGGATCCAGAAATCGCAAGGAAAGTGCTCGGAAGAGTTTCCAGAGCAGAAACCGCAGCGCAGCCGGAAGAGCTCACGGCACGCGAACGGGAGGTGCTCGCCCTGGTTGCGAAGGGTCACACAAACAAGGCAATCGGATCCGCGCTTCGGATCAGCGCACGCACCGTTCAGGGACATCTGGCAAAGATCTTCGACAAGCTGCAGGCGGAGAGCCGCACGGAGGCGGTGATGCGCGCGGTTTCCCTGGGTTGGCTCCCGAGCACACTTGGCCGCGAGGCCGACACGTGAGGCCTTTCCCGGGCGGTTTTCTGCCTCGGCTCTTCGCATTGATTATCCTCCCCTTCAGCATCGTGCTGTTCGTCCTGGCCGTGGCGGCGATAGACGTGCATGGAAAGGCGATGCGGGGGCTCGTGGCGGAACGAGACAAGCGCTCGGCACGCGCTGCCGCTGCGGCTATCTCGGAGGAGCTGTTTCATCGGCAGATCGCCGTTCGGGCTCTTGCGCTTCGACTGAGAGACGGGGTGGCGCCGGCTCGCGTCGTCGCGGAAGCACGTCCTTCTGCCCGCGATTTTTCCGAAGGACTCGCGGTGATCTCAGGAACTGGTCGGATCGTCTCGGGGGCCCTCCCCCTGTACCTGCGGGGCTCGACTGCGCTCATGCGCGCACTGGCGTCGCCACGGGGCGGCGCAGAGAGGCTCGTGCCTCCGCTCGTCGCGGAGAGGGGATCAATCATGATGGTCTCATCTTCTGACGGTCCACTCAGCGTGGTCGGTGCCTTCACGATCTCGGACCTCCTGCGATTCGCCCTCCCTGACCTTGAATCGCCCCCGGTGAGAGCAAGCGTGGTGATCGTCGATCCCGATGCGGGCGTGGTCGCCCACGAGGGTGCGTCACCGCTCGAAACCGATTACAGAAATCATCCGGGTATTCGCACGGCGCTCCAGGGCGCCTCCGGTTCCTCGTTCATTGACTCCCCGACTGGCGAAGAACACGTGATCGCATTCAGCCTCATACGATCCGCGGGGTGGGTGCTTCTGATCGAAGAGCCCTGGCTGAGTGTGGCGAGCCCATTGCTGAGGCTCTCACTCGTCGCCCCGCTGGCTCTCGGCCTGGCTTTGGCGATCTCCTTGATCGGGCTCTGGTTCGCCGCCCGACAAGTCGTTGTGCCGTTGCGCAACCTGCAGCGCCAATCGCAAAAACTGGCCGCCGGCAACTTCGCCGCAATCGAGGAGAAAGTAGGCGGCGTGCGGGAGATCAGGGAACTGCAGCGCAGCATGACCGTGATGGCGCGGCGCATCCAGTCCGCCCAACAGGCCCTTCGAAGGTATCTCGGCAAAGTGACCTCAGCCCAGGAGGAAGAGCGCCGACGGCTTGCCCAGGATCTACACGATGAGACGATTCAGGATCTCATCGCCCTTGACCAGAAGGTCCAGCTCGTTGCCAGGAACCTTCGCGAGAGAAAAAGCACCACAGCGCCCGGTCTGGAGGCGATCCATCGTGAGGCGAAGGAGGCCATCCAGAGGGTCCGCCGACTTTCACGCGCGCTGCGCCCGGCGTACCTTGAGGAGCTCGGACTCCTGCCCGCTCTCGAGGCGCTGGCGAGCGATGTCGGGACGACGCTCGGAATCCCCGTCGTCGTGCGCGCTGACGGGACCCCGCGTCAATTGTCGCAGGACGCCGACCTTGCCCTGTACCGAATCGTGCAGGAGGCGTTGGCCAATATCGGTCGACACGCGTCGGCGCGTCACGTCTGGGTCATCCTCCGCTATCGACGCGAGGAGCTTCGGGTGAGGGTGAAAGACGATGGGGCAGGCTTTACCCCCCCACCGGAGGCCGGCGATCTCTCGCGCACGGGACACTTCGGCTTGATCGGCATGCGGGAGCGGGCTCAGTTCATCGGCGCTCGCATCGAGTGGCATTCCGTGCCAGGGAAGGGAACGAGTGTCACGCTCCATATGCACTCTGCCTCGTCATCGGCTTCCTCCCGCGCATAGGCGTGCCTGCGGCTGCCACGCAGCAAGGCGCTCCACGGCGGACAGGAGCGGCGGCCCCGAGCGGCGCCTTTCGATCACAATGCCGCGATGACGTTTCTCAGTTTTGCCCGCACCTGCTCAGCGAGTTTTGTCAGGCGGGGGTTCCCGACTGTCTGCATCGATACTGCAGGGTCGATGGCAGCTGCCTCCACCCTCCCGTCGACTGCTTCCTGCACGATGACATTGCACGGCAGGAGAAGACCGATTCTCTCCTCCATCTGCAGGGCCTGGTGGGCGAAGAGTGGGTTGCATGCCCCAAGAATCCGGTAGTTTCGAAAATCCACGTCCAGTTTCTTCTTGAACGTCTCTCGGACATCGATTTCCGTGAGCACGCCGAACCCCTCCTTTCCCAGTTCTTCCTTGACTCGCTCCAGAGCCTTCTCAAATGTCAGGGAAACAGTCTTTTGCATGTAGTACTGCATTTCAACCTCCTTGAAGCCCGCGGCGGCGAATGGAGATGCACGCCCTGAGTAATTGTATACGATTACCGGATAGCGTACGAACCAAAGCGGAGGAGTATCGCTTGGGCTGTTGAGCCCCGGCGTAACAGTCCTCCAGCAAGTGCCGTTTCAGGGAGGATCTCTGCTCGAAGCTCGGGAGGCGGATACAGCCTGCCGGAAACCTTGGTGCCTAGTGCGCGTGTCCCTTCTCCACTCGATGCGCGAGGCGATGCGGGTCCGCATCGAATTGGCGTGCGCAGCCCGGGGAACAGAAATAGTACGTCATCCCCTCGTGCTTTCGGGTGGCGGCATTGTTCGGGTCGATTCTCATCCCGCAGACGGGATCGAGCACAAGATTGGATTCGAGAGCCATGGGTGTCCTCCTGGGAATCTCAGACAGGACAGCTTCTCGCACCGCCTGTCCAAGAAGTGTCGTAAAGGCGTTCTTCTTTTTCGTGTGATGGTGAGGGGTAAAGTTCTTCTTCGTCATTGGCGTGTCGTCCTAATCATACCCCTGGGGGGTGGGGTGTGTCAAGCGAGGAAGGTGTGAGGACGAGGGCCCGCCCGCCTCCACAAAACGTTCACAACCCCCGGGTATCCTGTGCTTGAAAACTTCACGGAGACTCTGCCCCGACCGGCAAAGAGGGAATCTGAACAATGCGTCTGCGGCTGCTGGCAACGCTCGGATTTTGACCCACCCCAACGCTCAGAAACTGACCCACCCTGGGCTGGCAAGGCAGTGTACTTGAGAGTGGTGACTCCTGTCACCCTCCGCCCATTGTGGCAATGCAAGGGA
>Ga0315279_10006607_pt1 | contig 14606 bp, 12 predicted proteins | sample YL17G06_20_MG_FD_203694 | JGI IMG/M metagenome (GOLD analysis project Ga0315279, IMG submission 203694) | Sediment microbial communities from Yellowstone Lake, YNP, Wyoming, USA - YL17G06_20 | ecosystem: Environmental > Aquatic > Freshwater > Lake > Sediment | place: USA: Wyoming | collected... | reverse complement strand
AGCAATTTTGACCCAAGTCCTAAAGTCTGCGTGACCACACAGGGAAACAGCATTTTTGCTTGGCAAAGTATACCGGACAGTGGTGACTCTCTGGTCAAACTGCAAAAAATTTCATTTGATGGAGACTTCTTATGGGGTGATGGTATCACCCTTTCAGAATCTGGTGTTGATTTGACAGCCCCGTATCTACAACCAGCGGACAACGACAATGTGTACCTGATATGGCATACGGAGACCGGCCCCTATTGGGCCCCCAATCGTGGGCTCTATGTACAAAAACTCGATGCCAATGGAAGTTTTATGTGGGCATCAGATGTTGAAATCTATGCTCCAGTTGCCGAAGGCCCGGTGGTATATCTTAAAATGTGCAGGGACGATGCCGGTGGCATTGTGTTCTCATGGTACCGTTCTTTAGACATCTCCCACTTTCACTGTTATGTGCAGCACATGGATGCTGATGGTACAATTACAATGCCTGCCAACGGTGTGCAAGCATCCATTTCATCGGTCCGTCTCCACATGTATCCAGCACCGGCTTTCTTACCTCAAACCCAGGAGATCGTCCTCTTCTTCAGCGAACAGGATTCGAACCAGGTTATGCGTGGCATATATGCACAGAAATTCGACCTGCAGGGCAACCGGCTTTGGGGTAATGAAGGGATAGAGCTGATTGGGCTTTCAGACAATGATTACCTTCTCTTTTCAGCTGATGGGAAAGACAACAGCGCTATTTGCATCTATCAGGCTGCTGTCTTTGGTACTATGGACGCGAAAATCCAGGCAGTCATGCTTGATGATCAGGGGAATTTTGTGTGGCCAGAACAATTTATTGATTTATCCTCTGTACAAAGTCAAAAGCTCCACAATGTGATGACCAACTATTACATGGGACAGTGGGTTGCCGTGTGGGAGGACCAGCGCAATGATGACGGAGACATTTATGCACAGAACATCCAACAGGATGGTTCCCTTGGTGTAGTTGTGAATCAACCTCCAGTGGCTGATTTCAGTTGGGCACCAGCGTACCCAACGACGCAAACCATTGTTCAATTCACGGATCTTTCCTATGATCCCGTTGGCTCTGTTGTGAATTGGACGTGGAATTTCGGTGATGGAACCAGTAGTTATTATCAGAGTCCAACGCATCAATATACTACTGCGGGGACGTACGCGGTCCAGTTGACCGTGACAGATAATGATGGGGCTACCAATAGCACCTCTAAGAATGTACTAGTGAATACTCCACCAAACAACCCCACTATTACAGGCCCGGCCAATGGAAAAGCTGGCAAAGCCTATCCGTATTCCTTTACTGCGATCGATCCTGACGGAGACAATGTGTACTACTTTATTGATTGGGGTGATAACAACAACAGCGGCTGGATTGGCCCCTATTCATCAGGAGATGCCGTAACCAAATCGCATACCTGGACCACCAAAGGAACCTACACGATCAAGGCCAAAGTAAAAGATATCTTTGGGAATGAAAGTGATTGGGGCACCCTGCAAGTATCCATGCCGTTATCGTATGAGTCACCACATCACATATTCCTATATTGGTTGTTCGAGCGGTTCCCGAATGCGTTCCCGATCCTACGACATCTCACGGGGTAATAACCCCTCCGTTTTTTCTTTTTTTGATATCGCACAAAAATCATGGGTCTTAAAACCGTTGCATTAGAAAAAAATTTCTAATATTTTTTTAATTCGTTTTCTTTTTTATTAATACCCCGAAGCTTTTGAGACGTAAATTTTCTGGTGGTGTAAAGTTAATTTGAATTTCACCATCATCTGATGTTCCAGTATATTCTGGTTCATTAGAAAATCTTAAAATTACAGGATATAAAATATGATTTTTTGCCGAAGATAATTCTTTATTTAATTTATTTTTTAATCTTATACTAATTACTTCATTTGGATTTATTGAAGATATTTGTAAATATAAAGAATTATTACCTCTTTCATCTACTCCTATAATATTAAAAATATCTCCCGATATTACTGCTTTACCTGTTTCCAATTCAAGTTGTTCCTTCATATTTAGTATCTTAATCTCAATATCATCTGGTGTAACTTCTTTTGTATCAAAAATAAATTTTGTCCACACTTGGTATAAAATTTCATTTGTTCGATTATGTATTTGAATTGCTCTATCGACCTTCCATTTACCACTTCCTAAAAAAATTGTTGAAGGTTTAATTGAAATTGGGTGTTTTGGTGGTGGAACCAAAGGATTTTTATCGCACCATTCCCACCATTTATCTCTTTGTTTTTTCAATTCTTCCACACTATATTTATTACCTATTGGATGATGAACATTATAATGACGTGCTTCTCCATGACAACGATCACAAAGAACTATGGCATTTTCAATAGTATTTGGGCCACCATCTGCTTCTTGAACAATATGATGGACATATGAATAAAGACCACAAAATTCATTACAAATGCAACAACTTCTTTTTGACTTGATTAATATTTCTTCTTTTACGGTTGGTGAGAATGGCATATTTTTACAAATCATATTATCTTTAATAATCTTGTGCAATTTTTCTGTAACAACTCTAATGTGACAACGCTAATATAACAACCCTCAATGATACAGAACCGACCACGGGTTATAGCAATGTTGAAATGAAATCAGTCCCTTAAATTTTTTTTAGTTACATCTGTTGCGTAAATTATTTTTTCAATACATTTAAATGAATCTACAGGATAACAATTATTAATCTTTATTATTGGAGGAGGAAAAAAATGAATAAACAAATGAAAGCCATTTTGATAATGCTGATGATCTGGTGGTGTACATTATCTCTCGGGGTAAATGTCTCGGGAACAAAAGAAACAAGAAGTGTCATTTATGTGAATAATGACAATATCAATGGTCCCTGGAATGGATCCCAACTATATCCATACCGACATATTCAAGACGCATTGAACCACGCTTTAGCAGGGGATTTTATATCAGTTGCAAATGGAACATATTACGAACATCTCACCATTAATTCATCTTTAACTGGGTTGACCATTAACAAATGGACTAATCCTCCCTCTGAGCATGACACAAATCCACCAACGCTTTACGGAAATGATACAGGAACAGGTATAAACATAAAGGCAAGTGATGTAACAATTGCACTAATTACTATCAACCACTATGGACAAGAAGGTCGGGATACTGATATTTATATTGATAAGGGGGTAGACTCTGTCTCTATTCACAATTGTACTCTTAATTCTTCCTATTGTGGTATTTGGATAAAACGTGATCTCCCATATGATTCTTATCATCAGATTAAATATAATATAATATCGAACATGTCAAGTCGTGGCATAAGCATGATTTTATCCGATTATGTCATGATAATATCTAATAAGATCGCTCATTGCGGAATTGGTGCGTATTTACATGATTGCAATCATTGCACCATTTCTGGCAATAATTTCAGTTTTTGTACCAATCCAACATACGGTACTGGTCTTGCGCTTGATATCGGGTTTTTGAATTCGGTTTTACATAATACTTTCTGTCAAAATACATTTGGATTAGGCACCGTTGGAACCCGTTCCTCAATAATACAAAGCAATAACTTTATTGATAATAAAAATACACCTGCATATTTTATCACCTTTGACATCTACTCTGGCGATGCGTGGTCCAACAACTACTACAAGGGATCACATAATCTATTATTAAAACTAATTGGAGGGCATTTTGTATTTGCAAAAATTACTTTGCCTTGGATTAAATTTGATTTTTTTCCATCTCGTGACCCAAATTAACCAGTGCTCTAAACTACCGAATTAAATCCTCGGCATGACACTACATTACAAACTTTTATACATTGAAAATCCCGAAAATCTATATTGTAGAGATCTGGCGCAATACGTTGCTTATCGGCAGTTTTCAATTCGCAATGGTGAAATAATATCTTTGAACTTGAAAACCTCTTCGCTTTTTTTTATTTAATATTCGTAAAAAACCGTGTCAATGCTTTCCCCTCTGGAGGATATGTTTTTAAAGGGGAACAGAGTTATAAAATTGTTATTGCGGGGGAAAGAACATGAAAAATGGTATATTTGGAAAAGGATTGGCTTTTACTTTAATTATACTATTCATCGGAATGAGCTTTGTATCAGTAATTGGAGGTTCTGCTTTAACAAAATCCCTAGTTCAATACATCGATGGTAATGCAGGAATTACCGAAAGCCATGATGTCGGTGTATGGAAAATCCTTAAACCTGCTGGACCATCTGCACCTTGGTCTCCAGGAGAATATACCATAAACTCCTTGATTACAAACAATGATTTTTACAACGGATTCACTTTTAATGTTAATGCTAAAATCTGGGAGATTAATTCAAGTGGAAACGAGTCACTCTATTACGAAGACAACAAGGTTGTTTATATCCCACCATATGATTGGGCAACTGTTGCTTTTAATAATGTCACATTTTATGAGCCAGGTCCTCCTATTGGTGGAAGAGGAAAAAATATCAGTTACAGGTTAGAGGTCACAACCGAACTTACTGATGATGGAGACCCAACAAATAACCAAAAGATACTGAACTTCACCATCTGCTATTTGGAAACAGATTTTTTCGATTTTAAGTTGTATGGAACACAGGAGAACAACGGTTGGTATGCTCCTGGTGCTTGGTTGGTCATCTTTTATAACGCAAGCATCATACAAGCATTGTTTTTCAATATTGATGATAGCGGATTTATCCTTTACAAAGGACCACCGATTTATATCGGAGAAGATGGGTCCCATCGGTTTTACGTTTATGTAAATAATGAGTCTGTTCTTGGTCCGTTCGCATTTAAAACCGATGGGACACCACCACAAATCTACATGACGGTAAGCAAACTGAATCTCCTTGGAACCAAATGGCTCTTCAATGCAACCGTCGCTGACGAAACCAGTGGGGTCGCCGTGGTGGAGTTCTGGGTTGACGATGTCCTTGTCGGCAACGCAACCGCCTTCCCGTACACCTTCATCTACAGTGGAAAGGGTAAGGTAGCGCAAGCAATCGCATATGATTTTGCAGGTAATTATGGACTAACCAGCATGGTTAGTATGCCTCTTATATCATCACAGAGCCAGTGTCGAAGTAATTTAGGGTTACATAACATCTTCAACTATCTATTTTTTCACCAATTTCATCATCAAATGAAAGGGTGGAATCAATGAACAAATACCCAATAATCGGGTATGACCTTTGGTCATAATGTTCAGTGCTGGTGGTATCCAAATCAATATTAAAAGGAGGAATGAATAATGAAAAGGAAATGGTTGGCGATTGGCCCCACAGTGGTTCAACCACCGCCACCACAAATCAAGAAATTCTATGTGAAAAACACTCAGAAATTCGGTGTTGAGAACGAAGCGAGCAATCTCTTTTGTAAACACCATGGCAATAGGTTTTAAAAAACTAGAATTATCGAATACGTTCTAAGCAAAATTTTATATTACGGAAAGCGGCTCTTCTCCCCAGAAGTCAAATAAAAAAAAATCGGAGCACCTGCTGAGACACATGAAAACAAAAAGCATTGTGATAATCCTGGGACTTGTCGTTGTTATCCTGCTTGGTTTTTTCGTCCTGCAGTACATAACAGACGCCTCAGCGATGAACGATTTTAAGATAGCGATCAAGCAGGTGAATGTCACCCACATCGGCGTCACCGCCTGCGACATCCTCGTCACCGTAAACTTCACGAACCCAACGAGCCAGGACCTACAGATTACGTCCGCATCCTTCGACGTCTACGTCGCGGACAGCTACGTCGGCCACAGCGACGTCACCTCCTTCATCATCCCGCACCACTCCTCAGCCGAGCAGCAGATCTTCTTGACCGTGCTGTATGTGGACCTCGCCCACGCGGTGCTCGAGGGCCTGCTGAATAACAACTACCGGATCAACGTCACGGGGACAGCGACAGGCTCCATCTTCTACGGCCTCGTCCAGACCACGGTCCCCTTCAAGCTTACCTCAATTCACTCGTAAGATGCATACCTCGAAATAATTTTAGATACATTTATTACGTAAAGTATCGTTTTCTCTAGATATATTTTTAAAGAGGAACCATATTATAACATCGTAATATGGGGGAAAGAAACATGAAAAAAATACTGGTCGTCTGCGTCATCATGCTGTTCCTAGGCTCAAGCGTTCCCGCCTTAGCGACAACCCAACCTTCTGTCTCGAAGACAACACCCTCAAGTCCTGCTTCATCAGCTGAGGATTATAAAGTCTACATCGGAACAGGGATTAATCGTGATTATGGTGAAGGGAAATTTGGCTGGGGTTGGCACATGTACGTTGAGAATACTGGTGACACAAATATCACCGGTGCTATGTATGACATAGAAACTACATTGTTTGGAGAAGTCGTTGACAATGGAAGTGGAACATTCTCTTTACGACCTGGCTGTGGTTCTGGTTGTGGGACTGTTATCCTCTTAGATTTCCATCCGATAACACTCATTACCCTCACTGTCGTGGTTGGGAACATGACGTATTCAAAATCTGGGTATTCGATAGGTCCTTTCGTACTCCTCCTCGGTTGAAAAGAGCGAAGAAAAGGAGAGTGATCGGAGACCACTAGGAACTGAGAGTTCCCGTGAAACGCAGTATTCATCTGGTACATTTGTATCATAAAAACATCTCTTCCCCTGGATATGTTTTTAAGGAGGAAGAGATTATTATTCTCTACATTGGGGGAAATACAATGAAACGAAATCATCTCGCATGGAAACATCTTGTTGTTGGAATCATTCTCCTGTTCGTTGGAACCTGCATCATTCCGTCGATTGCAGAATCAGCACCTGTTCAGAACGATACGACACCCATGACAATGTTGGCGCCGAAGGTTCCCACGGCCGGAACTCAGAAACAGAGTGTGAAATCTCCCATTGTACCAAGCAAGAGCACTCGAGCAGACACATCAGGCAGCTGGGAGCAGCAAGCCAAGCTTCTTGCATCAGACGGTTCAGCGGGGGATAATTTCAGCAGCCTGGGCATTTCCGTTTCAGGCGAAACAGCCCTCATCGGAGCTTGGTCCGATGATGACGCCGGAGTCAACTCTGGCTCAGCGTATGTGTTCACTCGCACGGGTGCTACGTGGACTGAGCAAGCCAAGCTCCTCGCCTCAGACGAGGCTGCACAGGATGCTTTTGGTTGGTGTTGCGATATCGAAGGTGATACCGCCCTTATTGGAGCCGCTGGAGATGATCTGTTGAAAGGATCAGCGTACGTGTTCACGCGCACGGGGGACACCTGGGCTGAACAAGCGAAGCTTATCGCGGCAGATGGTGCAGCAGGGGACCAGTTTGGGTATTGTGTTCATCTTTCTGGAGACACCGCCATCATCGGAGCAAACTGTGATGACGACAAAGGTTTTGATTCCGGCTCCGCGTACGTCTTCGTCCGTACCGATACCACGTGGACACAGCAGACGAAGCTCGTCGCACCAGACGGCGCCTCCATGGATTCCTTCGGCGGTGAAGTGTCCATCTCCGGTGACACGATCCTCATTGGTTCGTGCTTTGATGACGACAACGGTTTTGATTCCGGCTCCGCGTACGTCTTCGTCCGCACCGATGCCACCTGGACTGAGCAAGCCAAGCTCCTTGCCTCAGACGGCGCAGCCGAGGATTTTTTCAGTATCTATGCTGTCTCTATTTCCCGTGATACCGCTCTTATTGGAGCGGCTGGTGATGATGACAACGGAGAGGTCTCTGGCTCAGCATATGTCTTTATCCGTAATGACACCACCTGGACAGAGCAAGCCAAGCTCCTCGCCTCTGACGGTGTAGCAGGGGATTCGTTTGGCGGTGCTGTCTCCATCTCCGGTGATACCGCGCTTATCGGCGCGGGTGGCGGTGATGACAACGGCGCTGATTCCGGGTCGGCGTACGTGTTCGCACGCACCGGTACCACCTGGGCGCAGGAAGCAAAGCTGATTGCCTCTGATGGTTCCGATGGAGACATTTTCGGCTGGGATGTCGCCCTTGATGGTGATACCGCCCTTATCGGAGCAGAATGGGATGATGACAATGGAGCCAACTCCGGCTCAACGTATGTGTTCACAAATGAAGGTGAAAATCAACCACCCGTCGCTGCTTTTTCTTGGACGCCACAAAACCCCACGATGCACCAGCCCATCGCCTTTGATGCCTCCGCAAGCTCCGACCCCGACGGGACCATCACCACCTACGAATGGGATTGGAACAACGACGGAGTCTACGAGGAATCCCATACCACACCCACCACGATATATACCTGGCTTCAACCAGGCGCCTACCCTGTCACCTTGAAGGTTACCGATGACGATGCAGCAACCACCGTCATCACCAAAACAGTGAACGTGAACGGGACAATCGCATTTTCGCTTGATATCACCGGAGGATTCGGAGTCAAAGCAGTCATCAAGAACAATGGCACCCTGAATGCAACAATCATCAATTGGAAATTCACCTTAACAGGTGGGTCCATCCTATTTGGAGAAACCAAGGAGGGCACGATCCTCTCGCTCGCGGTTGGGGCGAAGGTGACAGTCAAGGATGTGCCGATCATAGGTTTCGGAAAGACCACGATAAAACTGGACGTCTCGTGCGCGGAAGGACAATCAACCACAAAATCAGCAACAGGAACCGTTGTCCTGTTCTTCGTACTCAGGGTAAAATAAATTACTCCCCCCCCTCTTTTTTTTCCTTTCACTTCTCGAAGCAGCTGCGTGGAACCTGGCAGCAACCACCGATCCGCCCGTTGATAATGACACCATTTGATCAACCATGGGTCTTGAGGGTGAATTCACACCACTTTTTATTCTACCAATAGTGAAACAGTAAACGAACTAACTCCAACGAAGTATTCCTTAAAATCCTTGAAGAAGGATAAGCGTACATTTGTTTCGTAAAGCATCTCTTCACCTTGATATGTTTTTAAGGAGGAAGATATTATAATTCTTGACATTGGGGGAAATGCAATGAAACGAAATCACGTATTGAGGAAAAATCTCGTTGGTGGCATCATTCTCATGTTCGTTGTGACGTGCATCATTCCAGCGGTTGCCCAAAACACGATGAAACCGATGCCAGCATTAAAAGGTCATTGGTTGTATGTTGGTGGTTCTGGTCCAGGGAATTACACGAAGATTCAGGATGCCATCAATACTGCGAGTGATGGAGATACCGTCTATGTGTATAACGATTCCTCGCCTTATCTTGAGGATCTTGTTATCACGAAATCTCTTCTGTTGCTTGGGGAAGACGAGGCGACGACGATTATCCAGGGTACTACGTCGCACTTTAATATCCAGGTCAAAGCGGACGATGTAACGATCTCAGGATTCACCTGTCAAGAAAACTGGTACTCTATGGGCATCATCATATATGGAAATAATTCGCGAATCATGGGAAACACGATAAAAAACACGAGCCTGTCGATCAGCGAAACATATCAAAGCAGTGGGAACTTCATAGCTCACAACACCATCATTCAGAATGGCTATGGATTGAAGCTCTACAGTTCAAATACCACCTTTGAAGCGAATACAGTACAGGGTGGCGACTCCACGAGCCTGGAAGTACGAGCAAGTTCTGTCCGCATCGCCAACAACTCCTTAACAGGAATCGAAATAGATGGTTCACATAATGTCATAGTTTCCAACAATACTATTGCCCCTGGATATGGGCCGATGAGTCCTGGCATTCGTTTTTACGCTCCCGCTTGTTCTGGCCTCTCTTTCCTTGGCAATCGATTGCTGGGCTGTGGTTTCGAGTTTTTCGATTACCCTCCGATTCCACCAACGATGACACTGACTTTTATCAATAATTCCGTTAATGGACGACCATTCGTCTTTCTTCGAGAAGAAAGGGGTACCGTCATTGAAGATGCCGGACAAGTGGTACTCCTGAACTGTTCTCATATTACAATCAGGAATTCGACTATCCATGATGTGAATTATGGCATCGTGTTGATCGGAACAACCGCTTCGATCATCGAAGGGAACATCATATCATCCCACGATACCGGTCTCACGTTGATTCAGTCATCCAGAAACACAATCCAAAATAACTCCATTAACGCATCTGAAGGAATATACATACTCATAGGGTATGGGAACGTAATTCGGAAGAACAGCATCCAGAATGCTCTTGACGGGATTTCCCTTTCCTCTTTGTTTTTTGATTTTTCATCAAATCAAATCATACACTGCGACCTTGGTATGTACTGCCAGTTTGCGATTCTTGGGAAAATAAGGTACAATACCATTAAGGATTGTGAAGAGGGAATCTACCTTGAAGCTTCGTTGGGCATGCGTATCGTGTCGAACACGTTCTTGAACACCACGTACGAGGCAGAATTTATCACATCATTTTTCAACCACTGGAGACATAACTATTGGAATCAACCCCGAGTACTGCCTAAAGTTATTCATGGTAAAGTCGTGATTCCCCTCGGCTTCTATTACGCTATCACAATCCCCTGGGTTAAGATCGATTGGCGACCCGCACAAGAACCCTATGATATCCCTCGGATGAAGTCGTAGCGTCCGGCATGCCTTGAACGGCTCACCATACCTCATCTTGTTTCTTGGTGTTACGGCCAAAACTCGTTCTGAAACGCGGTCATGTCCATAGTCGTCCAATCATTGAAATCGTTCTTACCCCGGGAGCCGTCCGAATAATCGACCATCGTATAGATGTAACCGTAGTTCATCACGCTCTGATACGGACGGAACTTCCAGTAGTCCAACTGCCAGGGAGCACCTGACCTTTGATTATCAACCCCAGCGTTCTCTATGGAGAGCGTATGACCGCACTCATGCATGTAGGCACTCGCAAACACCACGTTCCTGTCTAGAAGAGACTTTTTCGCCTTCGCATCCAGCCCGTGGCTTGATATCTGATACCGGTTCGAACCGAACGCGTTCCCGTTCGCCATGGAACACTGATAGATCAGGACCCCGTAATGAAACACTCCGCGCCTCCAGTTATCCTCGTCACCATGGAGGAAATAGTTGTCGTAGATCGTCATCAGCTCGTTGTTCTCCGAGAACCAGTCCGAGGTCGTCAGATTATCAAACGGGATGAGGTCCGAGCCGGAGTCAGGGCGACTACCATCATCAAGATGAAAGACAACATTATGGGAATCAAACGCGGTCCTGAGCAGCTCTTTGGAGCGTTCCGGCATAAGACTCGCAGGCTCCCCATGAGGACCAGCCTCCATCTGATCAAGCTCCACGAACAGGTCCTTGCGAAACGGGTCCGCACCCCATGACGCCATGCGGTACTCCTCCACGTTCTGGATTCCGTCCATGTCATCGTCCATGTGCTCATGGTCCTCCCACACGAACGGATCGTACCTCCAGGCAGGGACCAGGGTCTCGTTCTCCCAGTCTATCGCCGGGTAATACCCCCATTTCCACTCCCATTCGATAGGCACGCCGTCATGGTCGGCATCCTCCCCGGTGTTGTCGACCATGGGGTCCGTGTGGAACACGTTCACCTCGGTCCAGTACGGGATATGGTCATGATCGAAATCATTCTGATAAATGTCAAACAGCATCTCACAATCCCGGTCGCTCTGAGAGTAACTGTTGTCATCACACCCGTTGAGCCGACCGTATCCGCTGGGATCAGCCCCACCCCAGAACCCGGGCAGCCAGTCGTCGCCATCCCAATGACCTGATTTCAGGTTGTACAGCAGGTCAACATCGTAGATGTCCTTGAAATTCCCAGAGTTGTCGCTGATGTCACAGAGTTTGTCGACCCCTAGCTGCTTATCCCAGAGTTGGATGGTGATATTCACCCATTCGATATCATCAGGGACGTCCGCGGTCGCGGACCACGCAGGGTTGTACACATATTTCTGGTTCCGCCACACCGGGCTTTTGAACACCTCACCGTTGATGATCACTTTGACATAGAAGTCAGGGTCGCTAAAGGGATCGATCTTGCTGATCGGGAACGGGTTGAGGTTCTTTTTCTCCAAGGACCGGATTTGTTTGATGTCGACAGTGACAGCAAGATCCACCAAGGGATCGAGATCACCTTCACTGGTTTGATGGGTCCCCATCTTCCGTGTCAGAGCGGTCGCTGATGAAATTCTGGTAAAAACACCACTAATCAGCATGATGCATACGAAGAGTATCAACATTTTTTTCATAGATGCTTCCCCTAATTGTTCTTTATTATGTGCTTTCTATATTAATGTATACGTAACATATATAAGAAGATAGTGGGGCTTTATTCCAGGAGATAAACGGATTTTTTTCCTCAAACCCTCCATAGCATTAAATACTTACAAGAAATGAGTCCTTTGATGACCGATACGAAACCCATTCTTCTCGAGGAAGCCTTCAGGTTATGCAAACAACATCGAGACGAACACAGCGTCCGGCTCTTCAGCCAGTGTTGGGGATGCGTCAAATACTCAAAGGAGGACCCGAACAAGATGTGTTTCTATCATCCTCCCGATCACCGTGGCTGTAGGTTTGTGAACCAATTATTCGAAAAATGACGCATGGTTGCAGAAACTCACTGGGAGGTGTGCTTCCCCCGATGAGGCAACTGCTTCTTTGAATACTCCTGCGTTTCCGAATCTGGCAGTTCCTGTTGGATTTCAACGGCGGATACATCCAGGATACCTTTCTGCGCCAGCTCAATGATCAACTGGTCAAACGGGTCGTTCTTGTCCAACCCCTTCTTGTACGCATCATGCGACATCTTACGATTCTTTGTGGCCATCTCATCGACTCTCCATTCTCAATCCTAATTCCTAGGAATTGTTTGCACCTGTTGATATTTAAAGCTGCTCCGCCAAAATATCAAAATGAAAAAAAGAAGAATCCTTACTCCATTGCGTCTCATCCCAGTAATAAAAATTTTATCTTCCCAAAACATTTAAATGGATAGACCGACTTATAATTCCACACCTGATATTTGGGGGAAAGCGATGAACCATGGATAAAAGACTCATCGGTATCGTTGTCTGCATGCTGTTGCTCTCTTTGATGACATCGCCCTCATCGGAGGATGGGGTGATGATGACAACGGAAACGAGTCCGGCTCAGCGTACATCTTCAAGGGTCCCAATCAACCGCCAAATCCACCAATGATTACAGGACCTGTGAACGGAAAGGTACGTACCTCCTACAATTATACGTTCACAACAGCAGACCCTGAGAACGATCAAATCTCTCTTTTCATCGACTGGGGCGATGGAACAAACAGCAGCTGGATAGGCCCGTATCCGTCAGGGAGCCACGTCACCAAGTCCCATACGTGGTCCAAGCAGGGAATCTATACGATCAAAGCTAAAGCAAAAGACAGCTATGGGAATGAAGGACAATGGGGCACCTTAGAAATCACGATGCCGTGTTCATACACCATACCATTCCAGCCGTTCTGGGAGAGACTATTCGAGCGATTCCCGCATGCATTCCCGATTCTACGACAGCTGCTGAGATACTAAGAATCCCTTTTTTTTTTTTTTTTATCATCAATTAGCTCAAAATATGAGTTTCTAAGGATATGTTTTTAAAGAAAAAAATATTGCATAAATGGAATAAGTGAAAACATGAGGATCGGAAGCATAAAGGAATATATGTGTAGAGACTGTAAATATTTTGAATACTCCGGAATTTATGCTGGTGAAGGATTGTGTCGTGCGAGTGGTTATAAAATGAAAAACGAAATTCCACTATTTTATGCAGGGGAGGAGGAATTAAAGAGTAAAGGTGAACAAATACCAGTATTTTTTTGTAAATATCATAAAAAGGAGCAAATAAAACAAAGAAAGTATCAGGTCAAAAAAAGAAAGTCTCAGGTAGACTAGAATAATCTCCTACACCATCTCTTTTTCTTTTCTTTTTTCATTGGTCAACCCAAAAAATGGTGTTAAAACCATGCTTCCAGACTTGAAAAGGGTCTAATCCCCCTATTCATCTTAAAATAAACAAACACATGATTATTTACAGTCCAATTCTATATCAGACTTACCGATTCTTTCAAGCTTCCGTGAACTACAATATGGACAAATTAATTCATGCTCGTGTACAATTGGATTTCTTGTAAAATATTTTTTGCACTTTCCCAAACAGTGCCATATAATTTTCATGTATAGATTTGTAACTTTTGCTTCATATATTAAATTATTCTTTTTTGGAGGTTATTAGTAAATGAAAAATAAAAAATCAAGTGATTATTTTATTTTTTTCCATTCTTTTTTTTCTTCATCCCATCTATATATACAATCTGTTTCTCCACAGTTAGGACAACAATTTATACTACCACCAAATTTTCCTTTTTTATCCCCCCATTCTGAAAATCGACTCTGGCAAGATTTACACTTAAATTCCATAATTTTCCATTTCACTCCTTTTTTTATTTATTTGAATCTCTATCCAATTATTAACATTTTTGGGAGGTTATCAGTAAATGAAAAATAAACAAACACATGATTATTCGCGGTCTTATTACGTAAATGGATCAGAGATTCTTTCAATCTTCTTTGAATTACAAAATGGGCAAATCAATAAAGCTGGTAACCCATCAAAATATATTCCACAACTTTTACAATGCCACTTCATTTTG